>Ga0247844_1002269_pt1 | contig 31959 bp, 29 predicted proteins | sample LaCtaG_FD_192421 | JGI IMG/M metagenome (GOLD analysis project Ga0247844, IMG submission 192421) | Freshwater microbial communities from meromictic Lake La Cruz, Castile-La Mancha, Spain - LaCruzMarch201714.5m_1 | ecosystem: Environmental > Aquatic > Freshwater > Lake | place: Spain: Castile-La...
ACCACGCGGCCGGTCGGCTGCGCGACGTGAATAGCTGCGCCGCCCGGCCGCTCCCACCGGAGCCCAGGATCAGCTATGAAGCCTGCGGACTCCCATTATGACCGCGGGACCGGAGGGGGGCAGGTCACCCCAACCCTTAAGCCCGGCGATGTCGTGATCATGGACAAGCTCGCCGCCCACAAGAGCACGCCCGTCAGGGATGCCATCGAGGCCGTCGGCGCGCGGCTCCTGTTCCTGCCGCCCTACAGCCCCGACCTCAATCCGATCGAGAACGCCTTCGCCAAGCTCAAGGCCTTGCTGAGAAAGGCCGCCGCCAGATCCATCGAACAGCTATGGGATGCCATCGCCCGGATCATCCAGACCTACTCACCCCATGAATGCGCAAACTACTTCGCTGCCGCCGGGTATGATGCAGACTGATCGGAAAATGCTCTAGGTCGTTTCGCCCGCTAACCGCTCCTTGCGGACATTGACCCCTTAACGGATTCAGAGAGTACCTGTCAGGGTTTGCCCACCCCAGAGCGTAACGATGATGCCGAGCATGACCGGAACGAGTATGCGGTGCCACCAAGAGTTTTGGAACAGGATTAGACTGAGGGTCAAGCCGATATAGAACAGCCAAGAGCGAGCAAGTGAAAACAGTTCGGCAAAGCTAGCGTCCCCGCTATTGGGCAATAGCGGCACAATGAGGAGTATATTCATTGCAGTAAGGGCCAGCCACACGTAGCGATTATACAGCCAGTAATGGGCGAGGAGATCGACCTCGGTTTCGCGCCCATCATCGTCAGGCAGCACGGCCTTTGCGGCGAGAAACAGCGCGACAAGCTGGAGGATGCCGATGACGAACATCCAGAACGGCAGATTGCTCCAGTCGGATCGCCAGCTCACGAACCAACCATACAGGATGGACAGAAATACTACTGCCGCCGCTGCAACCGGCAGAAAGTGCCAGCGCACCCTTTTGAACCTTCGCAGCAGTCCGTGCACGCTTGCGACCATGTCGGTTACAGCGAGACCAGACACGATGGCCATCAGGCCCAGGAAATACTCGGCATGCCCCATATCCAACTCCCCGACTGAACGGTACAGCAGCTCTACGGTGTAACCAATGTCTGCTTCCCACCCGTAGCGGACCTACGGACCGTCCGCTTCCAGCGACTTATCCCGCCGCCGCCCCCTCACCCGATCAGGCTTCTCGCCGCCGCCCGGGCCTCGTCCGTCACCACCGCGCCTGACAGCATCCGCGCGATCTCCTCGCGGCGGGCCTCGTCGTCCAGCGCGTCGACCGTGGTCGTCGTCACCCCGCCCGCGTCGGCCTTGCGGACCTTCCAGTGGGCGTGGCCGCGGGCGGCGACCTGGGGGCTGTGGGTCACGACCAGGACCTGGGCGCCCTTCGAAAGCCGCTCCAGCCGCGCGCCGACGGCCGAGGCCACGGCGCCGCCGACGCCCTGGTCGACCTCGTCGAAGATCATCACCGGCTGGCGCTGGTCCTCGCGCCCGGCCAGGGCCGCCTTCATGGCCAGGGCGAAGCGGGCCAGTTCGCCGCCGGATGCAATGGCGTCCAGCGGGCCGAAGGGGGTGCCGGCATTGGTGGCGATCTCGAACCGGACCGTCTCGACCCCCAGCGGACCGCGACGGCCGTCGGCGACCGGCTCGAAGCCGACGCGGAAGCGGGCGCGCTCCAGCTTCAGCGGGGCCAGTTCCTCCATCACGGCGGCGGTCAGCCGGTCGGCGGCGGCCTCGCGGGCGGAGGTCAGGCGGCTGGCGGCGACGTCATAGGCCTCGCGCGCGGCGGAGGCGGCGCGTTCGGCGGCGCTGATGGCCTCGGCCCCGTCCTCGATCAGTCGCAACTGTTCGCGGAACCGCAGGCGCAGGGCCGGCAGGCTGTCGACGGAGGCGTTCAGCTTGCGGGCGGCGGCGCGCAGGGCGAACAGCCGCTCCTCGGCCTTGTCGAGGCGGCCGGGCTCGAAGTCGAAGGCATTGGCGGCGGCGTCGACGCAGGCGATGGCCTCCTCCGCCTCCACCATGGTGCGGTCGATGGCCTCGGCCGCGGCGGCCAGTTTCTGCAGCAGGGGATGTTCCGGGTCAGTGCCCGCCTGCCCGGCCCGCGTCCGCGCGTGCTCGACCGCGCGCAGGGCCGCCGACAGCTTTTGCGACAGCTTGTCCCCGCCCAGGGAGGCGCGGGCGTCGGCGAGGTCGGCGACGGCCTTTTCCGCCGCGCCGAGGATGGCCCGTTCGCCGGCCAGTTCGGTCTCCTCGTCGGCGCGCGGGTCCAGATCGTCGAGGTCGGCGAGGTTCCGGGTCAGCTCCTCGGCCCGCGAGGCGGCGTCGGCGGCTGCGGCCGTGAGGTCGGCGACGGTGCGTTCGGCCGTCTTCAGCCGGTCGGCGGCGCGGGCGAGCCCGTCCAGCTGGGGCTGCAGGCCGCCGTAGTTGTCCAGCAGGGCGCGGTGGGTCTTCCAGTCCAGCAGGCCGACGGTCTCGTGCTGGCCGTGCACCTCGACCAGGGCCTGGCCGATCTCGCGCAGGGCGGTGACGCCCGCCGGCTGGTCATTGACGAAGGCGCGGCTGCGGCCGTCGGCGGCCAGGGTGCGGCGCAGGATCAGCTCCTCGCCGGGAACCACGTCAAAGCCCCGCTCGCTGATCAGGGCGATCAGGGCGGGATCGTCGGGGGCGGTGAAGACGGCGGTGGCAGAGGCCTGTTTCGCCCCCGCCCGGACCAGGCCGGCGTCCGCCCGCGCGCCCAGTGCCAGGCCGAGGGCGTCAAGGATGATCGACTTGCCCGCCCCGGTCTCGCCGGTCAGCACCGTCAGGCCGCCGTGAACCTCAAGGTCGAGGGCGTCGACCAGCACAATGTCGCGGATGGACAGGGCGGTCAGCATGGACGGCGGCGATTCGGCATCGGCGTCAGTCTAGCAAACTGCTGACGATCAATCCGTGAAACCGGCGGCCTGTCGCAGGGCGCGGTTGATGCGGGATTGCCAGCCGTCTCCCCCGGCCCGGAAATAGTCCAGGATCTCTGCGTCCAGCCGGAGCGTGACCTGTTTCTTTGCAGACGGAGAGCGCGGCCGGCCCGGCGACCGTTTGAACTGCGCCAGCACATATTCCGGGAAAACGTCCCTGGCCGGACGCAGCCTGGCGGCGCGCTCGGCGGTCAGCTCGGGCGTGTCATCGTCGTCATCGACCAGATACTCAACCGGCGCCTCCGAGACGCCCTTGCCGTTTGGCATGCCGCTTCTCCCGTTCGTTCGCCTTCCGCAGGCTTATCGCGCGGGTCATGTCGTCCCGGACCACGAAGACCAGCACATAAAGCCTGCCGTCCAGATCACCGTAGGCTACCCACCGTCGTTAATCTTAGTCGAACCGGTCATCCGCTTCGACCAGGGAGTTCTCGAAAACGAAGTCTCGGGCGCGGCTCAACGACACGCCGTGTTTGGCGATATTCGCAGCGTCCTTCTTCGGATCGAAGATGATCATTTATGTAGCTACATAAATGATCGCGGTCAAGGTCCGATCAGCCCGGAATGATCCGGCGCAACCAGCTTTCGCGCTGGGCGGTCGGAGCCACCTCGGGCGTACGGCCTTCCTCGGACAACAGGGCATAGGCCTGGGCGTACCAGGGGCTGCCGGGATAGTTGAAGCCGAGCACGGCACCGTTGCGGGTCGCCTCTTCCTTGAGGCCGAGGACCAGATTGACCTCGACCAGCCGGTACAGGGCCTCGGGCGTGTGCGAGGTGCGCTGATAGGCTTCGTTGTCGATCACCGCCTTGTAGCGGTTGATCGCCGCCAGCGGCTGGCCAGCGCGCTGGTAGTAGCGGCCGATGGCCATTTCCTTGCCGGCCAGCTGGTCATTGACCATGTCGATCTTGACCGTGGCGTCGATGGCATAGGACGTGCCCGGATAACGGCGCTGCACATCCTTGAGCCCGTCCAGCGCCGCCTGGGCATAGCCCTGGTCGCGGCCCACGTCGGTGATCTGTTCGAAATTGCAAAGGGCCTTCATGTAGAAGGCGTAGGGCGCGCTGGGATTGCCCGGGAACAACTGGATGAACCGGTCCGAGGCGGCGATGGCCTCGGCGTAGTTGTTGTTCTGATAATAGGCGTAGATCTGCATCAGGATCGAACGGCGCGACCACTCCGAATAGGGATGCTGGCGCTCGACCTCCTGGAAATAGTCGATCGCATCGGCCCAACGCTTGCTCTGCAGACGCTGGTAGCCCGTGTTGTAGAGCGCTTCGACCGGCCGCTCCTCATAGGCCAGACGGGGCCGATCGGTGCGGGCGCCGCAGGCCGAGAGCGTCAGGGCCGACACAGCCACCGTGGCCAGGACCAGGCCGGAACGGAATTTGGAAGCAGGCAAGGACGACCTCAACTTGAAATGCCGGCGGGCGTGGACCCGTCGGCGCCCCCGGAAAACGAGAGGCGATCTCTACACCAGCGAACCTGCCCACGCCAATCCGCGAAGAAGAACGCCAAAAAGGCGCGCCGCGCCTTGTGGCCGGGCCGTCCACTGGTATGTAGCGCGCCAGCGTCGCGGTAGCATTCTGAGCCGGGCGATGACGGCGAAAGGATGACCGGACATGAAGCTGCTCTCTGGCAACTCCAACCGGACCCTGTCCCAGGCCATTGCGGCCCACCTCGACATGCCCCTGACCAAGGCCCAGGTGAAGCGGTTCGCCGACAATGAGGTCTTCGCCATGATCGAGGAAAACGTCCGCGGCGAGGATGTCTTCATCATCCAGTCGACCAGCTATCCGGCCAACGACAATCTGATGGAGCTGCTGATCATGACCGACGCCCTGGTGCGGGCATCGGCGCGACGGATCACGGCGGTCATGCCCTATTTCGGCTATGCCCGGCAGGACCGGAAGACGGGCGGACGGACGCCGATCTCGGCCAAGCTGGTCGCGAACATGATCACCCGGGCCGGGGCACACCGGGTGCTGACCATGGATCTTCACGCCGGCCAGATCCAGGGCTTCTTCGACATCCCGACCGACAATCTCGTCGCCACGCCTGTGCTGGCCCGGGACATCAAGGATCACTATCCGCGCGGCGACGACCTTATGATCGTCTCTCCGGACGTCGGCGGCGTGGTTCGCGCCCGCTCGCTGGCCTCACGCCTCGATGCCGATCTGGCGATCGTCGACAAGCGCCGCGCCCGGGCCGGCGAAAGCGAGGTCATGAACATCATCGGCGACGTCCAGGGCCGGCGCTGCATCCTGTTCGACGACATCGTCGATTCCGGCGGCACCCTGGTCAATGCCGCCAAGGCCCTGATGGAAAAGGGGGCGACCGAGGTGTCCGCCTACATCAGCCACGGCGTCCTGTCGGGTCCGGCGGTCCAGCGGATCACCGACGGCCCGCTCAAGGAGCTGGTGATCACCGACTCAATCGAGCAGCCGCACGAAGTTTTGAACTGCGGAAAAATCCGCACCGTCTCCGTGGCCCCGTTGATCGGGGAGGCCATCCGGCGAATCGCCAACGAAGAATCAGTGTCAAAGCTTTTCGATTAACGGTCGAAAAACGGTTCTCCGCGCGTTATAAGGCCTCCAGACTTTCGGTGCCCCGGCGCGCCGTGCGTACTTGTGAGGATTTCGCATGCTTCAGGCTTTCCCGCGTCGCGGCATTTCGTTGGCGGCTGTTGCTGTTGCTGCCCTTCTGGCCAGTTGCGCGACCCCGGAGCCGGAACCCGCCCCTGCGCCGCCCGCGCCGGTGGCACCCGTCTATCCGCCCCTGCCTGCGGTCAGCCTGAACGAGGGTGTGGCCCAGGCGGCCTCCATCTATGTCGCCTTCATGCGCGAGGCCGGAACCATCCAGGCCGGGTTCACCAGCGCCGAGGCGATCCAGGCGGCCATCCGCCGGGGTGCCTCCTATGAACCGGCCCAGCTGTCGCGCGGCATGATCGCCTATGGCTCGATCCTGGCGCTGCAGTCGCCGGAGTTTGTCCAGGGCATCCGTGCACTCGCCGTCGATCCGGCGGTGCGCAACGACATCATCGCCCGTCTCGTCGCCGACCCCGGCTATGCCGCCAACCTGCCGGGCGCCGATGCCGCCGCCGGCCTGATCGTCGACACCATCGGTCGGGATTCCGCGGCCATGCTGCTGATCGCGGACTCTGTCGAGCAGGACGCCTACACCATCCAGGCCCGCAACGACCCCCGCCGCCGCTGGGCCACCGTCCACATCACCGATCGCGTCAGGCGACTGGAGGGGGCCAAGGCCCTGTCAGCTGTTCAGATGCTGCCTTCGGCCGAGGAATCGGCCCGCCTGTTCGCCGCGGCAAACTCGGGCACAGGCCTGACGCTGAGCCCGGCACGCTCGGGTCCGCCCTATACCCCGGCGGTCACCCGGTCGCTGGCTGTGGCCGCCCTGGCGGCGCTGGGGGCCGGTGGCGAGGACGCCCGGGCCAATACCGAGGCCCTGACCATCGAACAGAACAGCGAATTCTGCCTCAACATGTCCAAGCTGATGCTGTTCCAGTGCCTCGCCGCCTCACGCCCCAGCTATGAGGACATGTTCTGCGTCGGCCGCCATGTGGCGCGTGACCTCGCCACCTGCACCGCCCAGAATATCACCCCTATACCCGTCGAGGTTCCGCCGACGTCTGTCGCGAGTGGAGCCGCTGATTCCGCCCCGGTGCAGACGCCCGTCGCCGAGGCGGCGGCTGCGGCCCTGAACAACGGGCGCTGACGCAGGTTTCCACTCCGGCGTCGCAATCACGTCGGGAGCGGTTGCGTCCGCGCCGGTTGGCGTGTAATGACCCGCGCTCTTGAATTCAGGGTCCACAAGACCCCGCCGCGAGGGCTGACTGGTCAGCGCGGCGTTTGTGTTGTTGAGGCGAGGCGATGGCCGAGATCATTCTGAACGTGGACGTCCGTAGCGGCGTCGGCACCGGTGGCGCTCGCGCCGCGCGCCGCGCTGGCATGGTCCCCGGTGTGCTGTACGGCGGCGACAAGGCCCCCGTGGCCATCTCGGTGAACGAGCGCGACTTCCGCAAGTCGCTCTACACCGGCAAGCTGCTGGGTCACCTGGTGACGCTGAAATACGGCGCAGAAACGCAGCCGGTCATCGCGCGTGATGTCCAGTTCGACCCGGTCACCGACCGCCCGCTGCATTTCGACCTGATGCGGGTCGATGAGACCCAGACCATCAAGATCGAGGTCCCGGTTCACTTCATCAACCAGGACCAGTGCGAAGCCTTCCGTCAGGGTGCCGTTCTGGAAATCGTCCGTCACGCGGTCGAGGTGAAGGTCCGCGCGGATCACATCCCGGAAGACCTGATCGTCGACCTGTCCGGCCACAAGATGGGCGACACCATCCGCTGGGCCGACCTCAAGGCACCCAAGGACGTCTCGCCGGTCATCACCGACCGTGACTTCGTGATCGCCCTGATCAAGTCGTCCTCGGCCGCCGTCTCGGCCGCGGCCGATGGCACCGATGCCGAAGGCAACGCCGAGGGCTGATCGCCTTTCCCCAAGATGCTACTGGAACGGCCCCTTCCGGAAACGGACGGGGCCGTTTCCTTATCCGGACGTCGCCCCATGATCATCATCGCCGGCCTGGGCAATCCGGGTGCCAAATATCAGGGCAACCGCCACAACATCGGCTTCATGGCCGCCGACGAGATCGCGCGGCGCTGGTCGTTCGGACCCGAGCGGGCCAAATTCCAGTCGGTGATCCGCGAGGGCGAGGTCGCCACCGCCGCCGGGCCGGTCAAGGTCCTGCTGATGAAGCCCCAGACCTTCATGAACGAGAGCGGCCGGGCCGTGGCCGAGGCGGCGCGCTTCTACAAGGTCCAGCCCGGCGCGGTCATCATCTTCCATGACGAGATCGACCTGGCTCCCGGCCGCTTCCGCATGAAGACCGGCGGCGGGGCGGCAGGCCAGAACGGCGTGCGCAGCCTGATCAGCCAGCTCGGCCCTGACTTCCGCCGCGCCCGCATGGGCGTCGGCCACCCCGGCGCGCCCGAGCTGGTGCACGGCCATGTGCTCAGCGACTTCCACAAGGCCGACCTGACCTGGCTGGAGCCCATGCTCGACGCCGTCGCCGGTGCCCTGCCCTTCGCCCTGGCCGGCGACGACGACCGCTACCAGGCAGAGGTCATGCGACTGGCCCCCGCTCCGAAATTCAGCCCCCGCCAGGCGGCGCAGAACGCGGCCCGGGTTGCCGGCCGGGACGAATAGCCGCCCTTCCCTCTTCGACCTGCCGCCGCTACGGCCGGGGACGACATTGTCCGACATTTGAACAAGGCCTTGATCTGATGACCCGCACCCCTCTCATTGCCGCCGCCCTCCTGACCCTGGCCGCGTGCAACCAGGGCGGCGGCGGGGGTTCCGGCGAGCCGGCGACCGTACAGGTGACCGGAGCGATGTGCCGCCCGACGCCGGCGGGACGCCAGATGACGGGCTGCTATCTGACCCTTACGAGCGCCGCGGCCGACCGACTGGTCTCCGCCAGCAGCCCGGACGCCAATCTTGTGCAGGTGCATGAGAGCCGGATCGAGAGCGGCATGATGATGATGCGCGAGCTCCGGGAAGGCCTGCCCCTGCCCGCCGGAGAGGCTGTAGCCCTCGCGCCGGGCGGCAATCACCTGATGCTTATGGGGGTCAAGGAGCCCCTGGTGGCAGGCGACACGGTCGCCCTGACCCTGACCTTCGAGGCGTCACCGGCCGTTGAGGTGACCGCGACCGTCGGTCAACCTGCCCCGGCCGCTTCATCTGCACAGCCGTAGAATAGAGAGGATATCAGCGTGCTTGTTTCGAACCGTCGAACCGCCCTGATGATGGGCTTTCTGGCCGCCCTCTATCCGGCCTCGGCCATCGCACAGGACTCCCGCGAGCCCGTCGAACCCGACCACATCATGGACGACATTCCCCCCTCCTGGTCGAAACCCGACCAGATCGCGATGCTGGCCTATCCGGGGATGACCCTGCTCGACCTCGTCGGGCCCCAGTACATGTTCGCCTCGCTGCTGGGAGCGACAGTTCACATTGTCGGCCGGAACCTTGAGCCGGTGACCACCGACACCGGGGTCACCATCCTGCCGACAACGACCTTCGACTCCTGTCCCGCCGATCTGACAGTCCTGTTCGCGCCGGGAGGGACGGCGGGGACACTTCAGGCGATGGCCGATCCTGCCACCCGGGCCTTTGTCTCCGATCGCGGCTCGCGCGCGACCTGGGTGACGTCCGTTTGCACCGGATCAATGATCCTGGGAGCCGCGGGCCTCCTGGACGGGTTCCGGGCGACATCACACTGGATCGCCAAGCCCCATCTGGCGACCTTCGGGGCGGTGCCTACGGATGGTCGTGTCGTGCGGGACCGTAACCGGATCACGGGGGGCGGTGTGACCGCAGGCCTGGATTTCGGGCTGGAGTTGATCGCCCTGCTCCGCGATCCGACCTATGCCCAGGCCGTCCAGTTGATGTGCGAATATGACCCCGACCCGCCGTTCCGGTCCGGCTCGCCCGCGACCGCAGACCCGGCGGTCGTCCAGATCGTATCGGGCATGTTCGAGGGATTCTCGCAGCAACTGGGCAATGTTGCGACCGGGTTGGCTGCACGGACCTGACAAACGCGTCCTGAGGGTCTAAAGGCTCGCGCCTCACGAAGCCCCGCCGGATTCCAGAACCCCATGGCCCTGAAAGTCGCGATCGTCGGCCTGCCCAATGTCGGCAAGTCCACCCTGTTCAACGCCCTGACCAAGACGGCGGCGGCCCAGGCTGCCAACTATCCGTTCTGCACCATCGAGCCGAACACCGGTGATGTGGCAGTCCCGGAGCCGCGCCTCGACGCCCTGGCCGAGATCGCCGGCTCGAAGGAGATCATTCCGTCGCGGATCACCTTCGTCGACATCGCCGGCCTGGTGCGCGGCGCGTCCAAGGGCGAGGGCCTGGGCAACCAGTTCCTGGCCAATATCCGCGACTGCGACGCCGTGGCCTTCGTCGCGCGCTGCTTCATCGATGACGACATCACCCATGTCGAAAACCGCATCGACCCGATCAGCGATCTCGAGATCATCGAGACCGAACTGATGCTGGCCGACCTCGAAAGCCTCGAGAAGCGGGTGGTCAACGTCGAGAAGAAGGCCAAGGGCGGCGACAAGGAGGCCCAGACCACCCTGCGCCTGATCAACATGGCCCTTGCACCCTTGCGCGCCGGCAAACCCGCCCGGGTGGTCCAGGTCGACAAGGAGGACCAGAAGGCCTGGCACATGCTCCAGCTGCTGACCTCCCTGCCCGCCCTCTATGTCTCCAACGTCGATGAAAACTCCGCCGACAAGGGCAATGAACTATCGGCACAGGTCGCCGCCCGCGCCGCCGCCGACAATGCCAAGGCCGTGGTCATCTCGGCCAGGATCGATTCCGAACTGGCCGTTCTGGACCCCGCCGAACAGGCCGAATTCCTGGAAAGCCTCGGCCTGGCCGAGCCCGGCCTGAACCGTCTGATCCGCGAGGCCTATGCCCTGCTGGGCCTGCAGTCCTATTTCACCGTGGGCCCCAAGGAGGCGCGCGCCTGGACCATTCCGATCGGTGCCACGGCCCCCCAGGCGGCGGGCGTTATCCACACCGATTTTGAAAAGGGTTTCATACGCGCCGAGACCATCGCCTATGAGGATTATGTCGCGCTCAAGGGCGAGGCAAAGGCCCGGGAAGCTGGAAAACTGCGTGCCGAAGGCAAGGCCTATGTCGTCAAGGATGGCGACGTGATGAATTTCCTTTTCAACTAGTCGCAGAGACGGACAGGATGACAACGCGACCTGTGCTGATGCAAAGGGAAGACTCTGCGGCCGACGCGGCTCCGTCATTTCCTCTGATCACGAAATCGCGCCTGCGCTTGCATCCGCCGTCGGATCTTTCGTTACCTGTGCTGATGCAAAGGGAAGGCCCTCCGGCCGACGCGGCTCCATCATTCCCTCTGATCACGAAATCGCGCCTGCGCTTGCATCTGCCGTCGGATCTTTCGGTCGGTTCCCCGCGCAACAGCGCGGAGGCGTCCGGGTCGACTCTGCTCGCCGCGCCGTGGGGAGCCCAGATCGATCCGCTGGCACAGGATATCGCCGCAGTGCTGAAGAGGATGGGCGGCTCGGCTCACCAACGCGACGTGGTGCAGTGCATCGTTGCGATGAAACGTCAGCGCGGCGAGACCGTCGCGCAGGACATGACCAGGACGATCGTCGAGGTCTTCGAACGCTACCGCGACCTGTTCTTCAAACCCTTCGGCGAAGGCTCGATGCGCTGGGCGCTTCAACCCGGTGCCGCCTGACTCAGGGGGTTGGACGACTTAACGGTCCTTCTCCCGCGCCTCTCCCCCCCGCGAAACCAGCGCCGCCTGCGCCGCCGCCAGACGTGCAATCGGCACGCGGTAGGGTGAGCAGCTGACGTAGTCGAGGCCGACCTCCTCGCAGAAGGCGATCGACGACGGGTCACCGCCGTGCTCGCCGCAGATACCCATCTTGATGCCCGGACGCGCCGCCCCGCCGCGCTCGGCAGCGATGCGGATCAGGTCGCCGACGCCGTCCTGGTCGAGGCGGACAAAGGGATCGGTCTCGAAGATGCCCTTGTCCATATAGGCCTGCAGGAACCGGCCGGAGTCGTCGCGGCTGATGCCGAAGGTGGTCTGGGTCAGGTCGTTGGTGCCGAAGCTGAAGAACTCGGCGTATTCGGCCAGGTCGGCGGCGCGCAGTGCGGCGCGGGGCAGTTCGATCATGGTGCCGACAAGGTATTCGACCCGGTCGCCGGCGTCGGCAAAGACGGCCTCGGCGGTGCGGTCGGTCAGTTCGCGCAGATATTTCATCTCCAGCCCGAGGGCGACCAGCGGGTGCATGATCTCGGGGATGGGGGCTTCGGCCGCGGTCTGTTTCACCTGCAGCGCCGCCTCGAGGATGGCGCGGACCTGCATCTCATAGATTTCAGGATAGGCGACGCCCAGCCGGCAACCCCGGTGGCCGAGCATGGGGTTGGTCTCGTGCAGTTCCTTCGCCCGGCGCTTCAGCTTGGCGGCGTCGAGCCCTTGCGTCACCGCCAGCGCATCGATCTCGGCGTCTGTGTGGGGGATGAACTCGTGCAGCGGCGGGTCGAGCAGGCGCACGGTGACCGGCAGGCCGGCCATGATGGTGAACAGTTCAACGAAATCGGCCTTCTGGAACGGCGCGATCTTCGCCAGCGCCAGACGGCGGCCGGCCTCGTCATCGGCCAGGATCATCTCGCGCACGGCGGCGATGCGGGCGTCGTCGAAGAACATGTGCTCGGTCCGGCACAGGCCGATACCCTCGGCCCCGAAGCCACGAGCCGTCTTCGCATCCAGCGGCGTCTCGGCATTGGCGCGCACCTTCAGGCGTCGGACCTTGTCGGCCCAGGCCATCAGGGTCTGGAAATCACCGGTCAGCTCCGGCTCGATCATGGCCACGGCCCCGTCCAGCACCTCGCCCTTCGAGCCGTCGATGGTGATGATGTCGCCGGCCCTGAAGGTGCGGCCACGGGCGGTGAAGGTCCCGGCCTTGTCGTCGATCGACAGTTCATTGATGCCGCAGACGCAGGGCCGCCCCATGCCGCGCGCCACCACAGCGGCGTGGCTGGTCATGCCGCCCCGCGCCGTGACGATGCCCCGTGCCGCATGCATGCCGTGAATGTCTTCCGGCGAGGTCTCCTCGCGCACCAGTATGACGGCATCGCCCAGCTGTGACAGCCGCTCGGCCTCGTCGGCATCGAAGACGATCCTGCCGGTGGCCGCGCCGGGCGAGGCGGGCAGGCCGGATGCCACCACGGTACGGCTGGCCTTCGGATCGAGGGTCGGGTGCAGCAGCTGGTCCAGCGCCGAAGGCTCGACGCGGGAGACGGCCTCCTCCTCGGAGATCACCCCCTCGGCGGCCAGATCGACCGCGATCTTGAGCGCCGACTTGGCCGTGCGCTTGCCGTTGCGGGTCTGCAGCATCCAGAGCCGGCCCTGTTCGACCGTGAACTCGATGTCCTGCATGTCGCGGTAGTGGCTTTCCAGCCGGCCGACGACATCGACGAACTCCGTGAAGACGACCGGCATGGCCTCTTCCATTGAGGGCGCGGTTTCGCCCATCTCTTCCCGGCCCGCCTTCGTCAGCGACTGGGGCGTGCGGATGCCGGCGACGACATCCTCGCCCTGGGCATTGATCAGGAACTCGCCATACAGCCGGGCCTCGCCGGTCGACGGGTTGCGGGTGAAGGCCACGCCCGTGGCCGAGGTCTCGCCCATGTTTCCGAAGACCATGGACTGGACATTGACCGCCGTGCCCCAGCTCTCGGGGATGTCGTGCATGCGGCGATAGAATTTGGCCCGGTCGTTCATCCAGCTGGCAAAGACGGCCGAGACGGCCCCCCAGAGCTGGTCATGCGGGTCCTGCGGGAAGGCGTGACCCAGCCGGTCCTCGACCACGGCCTTGTAGTCGACGACGACCTTCTCCCAGTCGGCGGCGCCCAGGTCGGTGTCGATGGTGACGCCCAGCCGGTCCTTGTGGTCGTCCAGCACCTCCTCGAAATCGTCATGGCTCAGGCCGAGCACGACGCTGGAATACATGGTGATGAAGCGGCGATAGCTGTCGAAGGCGAAGCGGCGGTCGCCGGACAGGGCAGCAAGCCCCTCGACCGTCTCATCGTTCAGGCCGAGGTTCAGGACCGTGTCCATCATCCCCGGCATGGAGGCGCGGGCTCCCGAACGGACCGAGACCAGCAGCGGATTCCTCGCATCGCCGAAGGTCTTGCCGACGACGGCCTCGACCGTCTTCAGCCCGGCGGCGACCTGGCCGGCCAGCGCATCGGGATAGGTCTGGCCGTTCGAATAATAGTGGACGCAGGCTTCCGTCGTGATGGTGAAGCCCGGCGGCACCGGCAGGCCGAGCGACGACATCTCGGCGAGGTTGGCCCCCTTGCCGCCGAGCAGGTTCTTCATCGACGCATCGCCGTCGGCAGAGCCCCCGCCGAAGCCGTACACCCACTGAGTCATCGCCTGGTCCCTGAAGTCTCGTCTTCAGGAGCCTGACTAACGTGCTGCGCCCGCGAAGGCGAGGCCGGGCCTGTAACAAACCGTGAGTGGATGTAGCGGTTCTGCGCGAGGTGCGGCACAGTCGGCACCCTCGGGCGGCGAACTGGACGAGCAGGCCCGTCTGCCGCTATGCGCAGGGAGCCGGATCCAGCCCGCGCGGCGACGCGATGGACGCCGGCAAGGTCCGCCAAGGAACAGCCTGATGACGCTCTCTGAAACCGCAACGGCGGTCGCGACGCCCCCCGCCACCGGCACCGGACTGGTCATCCGCCGGCCCGACGACTGGCATGTGCACCTGCGCGACGGGGCCATGCTGGGCTCGGTCGTCAACTATACGGCCCGCCAGTTTGCCCGCGCCATCGTCATGCCCAACCTGGCACCGCCCGTCACCACCGTGGCGGCCGCAGAGGCCTATCGCGCGCGTATCCTCGCGGCGGTCGAGCCGGGAACGGTCTTCACCCCCCTGATGACCTGCTACCTGACCGACGACATCGACCCGGGCGAGGTCGGGCGCGGCTTTGCGGCCGGCGTCTTCACCGCCTGCAAACTCTATCCGGCCAATGCCACGACCAACTCCAGCCACGGCGTGACCGACTTCCGCCGGATCTATCCGGTTCTCGAGGTCATGCAGCAGATCGGCATGCCGCTGCTGGTCCATGGCGAGGTGACGGACTCCCATGTCGACATCTTCGACCGCGAGGCGGTGTTCATCGACCGCATCCTGACCCGGATCATCGCCGATTTCCCGGCCCTCAAGGTGGTGTTCGAGCACATCACCACCGCCGATGCCGTGGCCTTCGTCGAGACCGCCGGGGCGAATGTCGCCGCGACGATCACGCCGCACCACCTCGACTTCAACCGCAACGCCATGTTCCAGGGCGGGATCCGCCCGCATTTCTACTGTCTGCCGGTGGCCAAGCGGGAAGTGCACCGCCTCGCCCTGCGCCGGGCGGCGACCTCGGGTTCGGACCGGTTCTTCCTCGGCACCGACTCCGCCCCCCATGCCGTCGGTGCCAAGGAATCGGCCTGCGGCTGCGCCGGCATCTTCAACGCCCCGTTCGCGATCGAGAGCTACGCCCGGACCTTCGAGGAAGAGGGGGCGCTGCATCACCTCGAGGCCTTCGCCTCCGGGAATGGCCCGCGCTTCTACGGCCTGCCCCTGAACGAGGACCGGATCCGGCTCGACCGGGTCGCGCATCAGGTGCCGGAGATGATGATCGCCGCCGATACCGAGGTCGTGCCGTTCCACGCCGGTCAGACCCTCGGCTGGAAGTTTGCAGGCCTGGCCGGTCACTGACGGCCAGTCGTCTGCCGTCCGCTTAAACCGCCCTTAACCGCAATGATTCACCGTTCGGTCCTCAATCTGTCCGGGGCCGCCTATCCATGTCTGATCTGAAGACCGACGTCGTCATGAGGGGCGACTGCATCGAGGTGCTGCGGTCCCTGCCCGATGCCTGTGTCGACATGGTCTTTGCCGACCCGCCCTATAACCTCCAGCTGGGCGGCGACCTGCTGCGGCCGGACAACTCCAAAGTCGACGCCGTCGACGACGACTGGGACAAGTTCGACAGTTTCGCCGCCTATGACGCCTTCACCCGCGAATGGATGACGGAGTGCCGCCGCATCCTGAAGCCCGAGGGCTCGATCTGGGTGATCGGCAGCTATCACAATGTCTTCCGCCTCGGTTCGGCGATCCAGGACCTCGGCTTCTGGGTCCTGAACGACATCATCTGGCGCAAGTCCAACCCCATGCCGAACTTCAAGGGCACGCGGTTCACCAACGCCCATGAGACCCTGATCTGGGCCGCGCGCAGCCGCGACCAGAAGCGCTATACCTTCAACTACGACGCCCTGAAGGCCTTCAACGAGGACGTCCAGATGCGGTCCGACTGGACCCTTGCCCTGTGCACGGGCGAGGAGCGGATCAAGGACGCCGACGGCAAGAAGGCCCATCCGACCCAGAAGCCCGAGGGCCTGCTGCACCGGGTGCTGATGGCCGCCACCCGGCCCGGCGATGTGGTGCTGGACCCCTTCTTCGGCACCGGCACCACGGGTGCGGCGGCCAAGCGGCTGGGCCGCCACTGGATCGGCATCGAGCGCGACGAGACCTATGCCAAGGTGGCCGAGAAGCGGATCAAGGCGGTGATCCCCGCCGCGCCCGAGGACCTTGTGGTCATGGGCTCGCGCAAGGCCGAGGTGAAGGTGCCGTTCGGAGCCCTGGTCGAGGCCGGTCTGCTGTCGCCCGGCGACAAGCTGTACTGCCCGCGCGGCGACCGTGAGGCCCGGGTCCGGGCCGACGGTTCGCTGGTGGCCGGCGAACTGTCCGGCTCGATCCACAAGCTGGGGGCCCTGTTCGAGAATGCGCCCGCCTGCAACGGCTGGACCTACTGGCGGTTCAGGACTGATCAGGGCCTGCGCTCGATCGACGCCCTGCGCGCCGAGGTCCGGGCGGGGATGCAGTAGGGCTCAGCCCAGCCCGCGCTCCAGCGCCTTCCTGAACACGGTCGGCAGAGACGCCAGCGCCTCGTCCGGATCAGTCCAGACGAAATCCCCCTGCCCCTCCGCAACACGCACGGTCAGCGTCAGCGAGAAATGGGTGAAGACGTGCTCGATCGCGCCCGCTTCGTGCCAGTCGGCGGCGACGGGCGGGGAGGCCTCTGCGGTTCCGATACGCCACTCCGACGTCGGCAGCCCCGTCATACCGCCCAGCAGCCCCTTGTCCGGCCGCCGCTCCAGCGCCACCCGGCCCCGCTCGTCGCGCAGGACCCAGGCGACCCCGGTACGGTGCGGACGATCCGCCTTCTTTGTCTTCAACGGCCAGCGTCCGGGATCACCGGAGGCATGGGCGGCACACCATTCGGTCAGCGGACAGGCCTCGCATTGCGGCTTGCCGGGACGGCAGACCGTCGCGCCCAGGTCCATCAGGGCCTGCGGCCAGTCTCCCGGACGGTCATCGGCGACCAGCGAACCGGCCAGCTGCCTGAGTTCCGGCTTCGCGCCCGGCAGCGGGGTCTCCACTGAGAACAACCGCGCCATGACCCGCTCGACATTGCCGTCCACGACATTGGCCGGGCGGCCGAAGGCGATGGCGGCCACGGCGGCGGCGGTATAGGCACCGACCCCCGGCAGGGCCAGCAGGCCGGCCTCCGTGTCGGGAAACACCCCGCCGTGATCCCGGGCCACGGCACGGGCGCAGGCCAGCAGATTGCGCGCGCGGGCGTAGTAGCCGAGCCCCGCCCAGGCCGCCATCACATCGCTGTCGTCCGCTGCCGCCAGATCCCCCACCATCGGCCAGCGGGCAGTGAAGGCCTCGAAATAGGGTGTCGCATGCGGGGTGGTGGTCTGCTGCAGCATCACCTCGGACAGCCAGACCCGATAGGGGTCCGACGACGGTGAACCCGGCGGCGCGCGCCAGGCGAGCGCCCGTCCGTGCGTGTCATACCATTCCAGCAGGGCAGCGCGGACGGCGGACACAGGAATGGGGACGGAAGGCATCGTCCGGGTTATAGACCGGAAATGCGCCGCACGCTGCCCACAGACGCCGAGGCCCGCGAAATCCTGTCGCGCCGACGCACGCGCCCGGCACCCCGCCCGGCACCCAAGGCCGGCCGGGCCCTGCAGGCGTTGATCAAGGAGCTGGACGGCCGGTTCGGCCGCGGCGCGACGGCGCTGGAACCACGCTGGCGCGAGATCGTCGGCGACGGGCTGGCGCGGGTGACCCGGCCGCAGAAATTGACCAAGGGCCGGGGCGGTGCCGGCGGAACCCTGGAGCTGCGCGTGGCCGGACCTGCCGCCCTGCTGGTCCAGCATCAGTCCGAAGACATACTGGCCCGGGTCAATCTGTTCCTGGGTGCAGGTAGCGTGGACCGGCTCAGGATCGCCCAGGGACCGGTCAAGCCGCCCCCGGACCTTGCGGCCGCGCCGAAACGCCGTCCCGCCGCACAGCCGCTCTCTGCGCATGAAGAAGCTGATTTGAAAGCCGCCCTCGACGGAGCACCCGACAGCCTGAAGGGGCCGCTGGAACGGCTCGGCCGCGCGGTTCTGGGGGATCCGGAAAAAGGCCGCGACCGTTCGGGCCGTTGACAAAACTTCGCCGTTTCTGTTCTCGAACGTGATCAGGCGCGCGTATCGGTGGGGAATCGCGCGATGCTTTCCAGAATCCCGCCCGCAGTTGAGGACGACGCCATGAGCGCCCAGACCAAATACGCCGCCATGAGCCGCCGCGCGGCAATGACCGCAGCGGCCCTTGCCGCCATGGCCACGCTCTCGGGCTGCGGCGGTGGAACCGGATCGTCGGTCGAGGGTGACATGGCCCTCGGGGCTCCTGAAGGTGCCAAGGTCACGGTTGTGGAATACGCCTCGGTCACCTGCCCTCACTGCGCGACGTGGCAGGACGCCGTCTGGCCGGCCTTCAAGGCCAAATACGTCGACACCAACAAGGTCCGTTACGTCTTCCGTGAACTGCCGACGCCGCCGACCAATGTCGCGGTCGCCGGCTTCATGATCGCCCGCTGCGCCGGCGAGGACAAATATTTCGATGTCATCCACGGGATCATGGCCAGCCAGAATGAGTGGCGGGCCGGGGTCAATCCGCGCGACACCCTGTTCCGGGTGGGCAACGGTGCCGGCCTGAGCAATCAACAGATCGAGGCCTGTATCAAGGACCCTGCCAATCTGAAGGCTGCAGAAGCGCGCAGCGAGGCCGCCGTCAAGGCTGGTGTAACCGGCACGCCCTCATTCTTCGTCAACGACGTCGCGATCGTCTCGCCCGGCTCGGAAGGCGCGACCCTGGCCGACCTGTCGCGCGCAATCGACGCCGAACTGGCCAAGGGCTGATCACCCCGGTGACCAACCGGCGGCGATCCTTGCTGATCCTGACGCTGGCGCTGCTGGCGCCCGCTGTCGCGGCTTCCGCGTCAGGGTCGGATTCCGCCCGGGCGCGTCAGACGCTCGCCCCGGTTACGGCGGCGGACCGAAGCATCGGCCGCGCCGACGCCCCCGTGACGGTGATCGAATACGCCTCCTTCGCCTGCCACCACTGCGCGGACTGGCACCAGCTCGTCTATCCGGGCTTCAAGGCGCGCTTCATCGACACCGGCAAGGTCCGGTTCGTGTTCCGCAACCTGCCGACCGACCCCCAGGAGATCGCCCTTCCCGGGGCCGCCCTGGCCCGGTGCGCCGTGCCCGAGCGCTTCTTCGAGGTCGCCGCCGCCCTGATGCAGGGTCAGTCCGCCGTCCTCCGAGGCGGAAACCGTGAGGACTGGTATGGCCCGGCCATCACTGTCAGCGGTCGCACCCAGGCCCAGATCGAGGCCTGCGCCACGAGCCCGGCGGTCGAGGCTGCCCTCGCCCGCGACATGGACAGCGCCGAAGCGGCGGACGTCCACTCCACCCCGGCCTTCTTCGTCAATGGACGTCGGGTGACGGACCGCTCGCTGGGCGGGCTGGAGGTCGCGATCCGGGCGGCCGCCGCAGGCCAGTGACTGCGTAGGAGCCGATGCAGTTCCAGCGCCTCCGGCTTGTGGGCTTCAAGTCCTTTGTCGACCCCGCCGAGGTGCATATCGAGCCGGGTCTGACCGGCGTCGTCGGCCCCAACGGCTGCGGCAAGTCCAATGTGCTGGAAGGCCTGCGCTGGGTCATGGGGGCCAACTCCGCCAAGGCCATGCGCGGTCAGGGCATGGACGATGTGATCTTCGCCGGTGCCGCCGACCGTCCGCCGCGCAACCACGCCGAAGTCCAGCTGACCATCGACAATGCGCAGAGAAAGGCGCCCCAGCCCTTTACCGACAGCGCCATCATCGAGGTGTCGCGCCGCATCGATCGTGGCCAAGGCTCGACCTATCGCATCAACGGCAAGGAGGTCCGCGCCCGCGACGTGCAGCTGCTGTTCGCCGACGCCTCGACCGGTGCCAACTCCCCCGCCCTCGTCCGTCAGGGCCAGATCAGCGAACTGATCGCGGCCAAGCCGCAAAACCGCCGTCGCATTCTCGAGGAGGCAGGCGGCGTTGCCGGCCTGCACACGCGCCGGCACGAGGCCGAGCTGCGGCTGAAGGCGGCAGAGGCCAACCTCGAGCGGCTCGACGACATCGGCAAGGAGCTCGAAACCGCCCTGACGCGGCTGAAGCGGGAAGCCCGGCAGGCCGAACGCTACAAGAAGATTTCCGCCGAGATCCGCGCCCTGCAGGCGGCCCTGCTTTTCGTCCGCTGGAACGACGCCCGCATTGCCGCCGAGGCCGCGGCGCAGGAACTGGCCGACGCCGAACGGGCCGTCGGGGAGGCGACCTCCGCCTCCAGCCGGGCACAGACGGCGGCACTGGCGGCGCAGGAGGCGCTGAAGCCCGCCCGCGAGGAGGACGCCGTCGCCGGTGCCCTGCTGCACCGCGCCAGCCTTGAGCGCGACCGGCTCGACATGGCCGAACAGGCCGCCCGGGCCGAGGTCGACCGCCTGACCGCCGAGGCCGCCCGGATCGCCGCCGACATCGGGCGCGAGACGGCTATGGCCGGCGACGCCGGGGAAGAACTGGCCCGGTTGGGCACGGCGCTGGAGACCCTGACCGCCGGGATCGCCGGGGCCCCGACGCGCGGCCCGGAGCTGGAAGCCGCCCTCGCAGTCTCCGAGGACGCCCGCAAGGCCGCCGACGCCGAGGTCGAGCGCGTCGCCGGCGCCGCAGCCTCGGTCGAGGCCCGGGTCAATGCCGAAAGCGCCCGCAAGCGCGATGCCGAGGCCCGCCTGGCCCGGGCGGAGGCGCAGCTGGCTTCCACACAGGCCGAGCGCGCGGCGCTGGGGCCGCTGGAAACGCCCGAGATCGAGGCGGCGAAAACGGAGCTGGAAACGGCCCGGGCCGAGCTGGCGACCGCCCGCGCCGCAGTTGAGGCCGCCGAGACCGATCGCGGCGATCGCGCCCGTTGGGAGGCCGAGGCGCGCACCGCCGCCCGGACCGCAGAGGACCGTCTCGGGCGGCTGCAGACCGAGGCCCGCGGCCTTGCCCAGCTGCTCATGCAGGGCCGACGGGAGTATCCGCCGGCGCTGGACCGGGTGAAGGCCGACAAGGGTTATGAGGCGGCACTGGCCGCGGCACTCGGCGACGATCTGGATGCGGCGCTGGATTCGCGGGCAGCCGCCTGGTGGGCCGGGGCAGAGGTGCCCGCCCCCGTCTGGCCGACCGGCATCGAGCCGCTGACCGCCCATGTCACCGCCCCCGACCAGCTGAAGGCCCGCCTCGCCCTCTGCGGTGTGGCCCCGGCCAGTGAGATCGAGCGGCTGGCGAAATCCCTGCCGGTCGGGGCCCGTCTGGTCACTGTCGCGGGCGACCTGTGGCGCTGGGACGGCTTCGTCCAGCGCGCCGAGGCCCCCCGCCCGGCCGCCGTCCGCCTCGCCCAGCGCACCCGCCTGTCCGAGCTGGAAGCGGAGATCGACGCCGGCAAGCCCGCGCTGGACAAGGCCCAGACCGCGCTCAAGACCGCGACCGAAGCCTTCCGCGCCGCCGAAGAGGCGGTGAAGACCGCCCGCGCCGTCCCCTTCCCGCTCGACAAGGCTGTGACCGCCGCCCGCGACCGACTCGAAAGCCTCGGCCGCGACCAGGCGCGCAAGGAAGCGCGGGCCCTGGCGCTCGACGAGACCCTGACCCGGCTGACCACCGAGGTCGAGGCCGCGCAGGCGGCCCTCGCCGAGGCGCAAGGGTCCGACGCCCCGTCCGAAACCCTCGACGGCCTGCGTGCCGAACTGGCCACGGCACGGACGGCGGCGGACGTGGCGCGCGGCGCGGCGGCCACGGCCCGGGTCGAACGCGATGCCGAGGCGCGCGAGGTCGCGGGCCGTCAGGCGCGACTGGACGGCCTGACCCGCGAACGCGACGGCTGGGCCACGCGGGCGAAGGACGCCACGGCCCGGATCGGCATTTTGCAGAAGGACGCGGAGAAGACAGCGACGCGGCTGACGGCGGCCGCAACGGCCCCCGAACAACTGGCCGCCCAGCGCTCATCCCTGCTCGACGCCCTGACCGCCGCCGAGACCCGGCGCAAGGCCGCCGGCGACGCCCTTGCGGTGGCGGAAGGCCTCGCGACCGAGGCCGACCGGACTGCGCGGGCCGCGGAAGCCACGGCGTCGACAGCGCGCGAAGCCCGCGCCGGACTGGCCGCACGGGCCGAGGCGGTCGCCGAACGGCTGGCAGAGACCGAGGCCAATGTCCGGGAGACGGCCCAGATGTCCCCGGAGGAGCTGGGCCAGAAACTGACCGACGACGCCATCGCCCGTCCGCCGGACGCCGCCGGTGCCGAAAGCCTGTTGTATGGCCTCGAGCGCGAGCGCGAGCAGCTCGGCGCGGTCAATCTGCTGGCCGAGGAAGAGGCGATCGAATACGGCGACCGGCTGCAGACCATGAGAGTCGAGCGCTCGGATCTCACGACCGCCATCGCCAAATTGCGCGACGGCATCGACGAGCTCAACGCCGAGGGCCGCGAGCGGTTGATCGCCGCCTTCGACGTCATCAACGACAATTTCAAGAGCCTGTTCGAGGCCCTGTTCGGCGGCGGCCAGGCCGAGCTGAAACTGGTCGAGAGCGACGATCCGCTGGAGGCCGGCCTCGAAATCTACGCCTGCCCGCCCGGCAAGCGGCTGGCGGTGATGAGCCTGATGTCGGGCGGCGAACAGGCCCTGACGGCGGCGGCCCTGATCTTCGCCGTCTTCCTTGCCAATCCGGCCCCGGTCTGCGTCCTCGACGAGGTCGACGCCCCGCTGGACGACGCCAACGTCGACCGCTTCTGCCGCATGCTCAACGAGATGCGCAAACGCACGGACACCCGCTTCATCGTCATCACCCACAATCCGGTGACCATGAGCCGTATGGACCGCCTCTACGGCGTGACCATGCCGGAGCGCGGCGTGAGCCAGCTGGTCAGCGTGGACCTGCAGCAGGCGGAAGAGATCGTGGCGGCATAGATCCCCCCCCTTCAGGGGAGGACCTATCGCCCGAAGACTTCCGTGCGCACGAACCACCCGAAGATCGCCGGGCCCTCGATGACATAGCGGCGGAACATCCGCCGCGGCTGGCTGAGCAACCGGTGCAGCCACTCCAGCGACAGCTGCTGGAACAGGCGCGGTGCCCGCTGCTGGCGGCCGGTCAGGAAATCCACGGACGCGCCGACGCACAGGGTCACCCCCGTCGTCCGCCCCGCCGCACGCAGGGCGTGGGCGAACAGCTCCTGTTTCGGGAAGGAGACGCAGGCCAGCAGCACATCCCACTCGGCCCCGGCCGCATGGCCGACAGCGGCCCGCCAGCCCGGGGTGCCGGGCGTCAGCATGGGCGCCTCGAGATATCTCAGCGTCTGGCGCGGATAACGGGCGGCCAGATCGTCGAACGCCGCGCGGTCGGGACCGAAGACGGCAATGTTCAGCCCTTCCACCGCGGACGAGGCCAGCAGGTCGGCCGTCATGTCCGAGCCCGGATAGACCGGCAGGGTCACCCCCCGCAGTCGCGCCAGATGGCTGAGGATACGGCTGTCGCAAACCTTCAGGTCCGCCTCGGCATAGATCTCGCGCGCCACCCGGCCGTCCATCAGCTTGATCACATGATCGACATTGGGCGTCACCACATAGCCATAGGCTCCCCGCGCCATGCCGATCACCCGGGCCAGCATCTGCGGCTGGTCGCCGTCGGCGAAATCGAGGGTCATGAAGCGGGCCATAGGGACAAACTACTCCCGTCCCGGTCAACGCCCGGTTACGATGGCCGCATGTTCCTGACCCTTCTTTCGCTGCTGTCCGCCCAGCCCGCCCAGCCGCCGCACCGGTTCGTCTTCCTCGGTGCTGACCGGTTCGCCCACTATGCCGACCTGGCCAGCCTTGAACCGGAGGGGTCCGGCGGCCGCATCCGGGTGTTTCAGGTGGTCGCCCCCGACTTCCGCGCCGCCGGCGCAGCATACTGGGGCGGCTGGTCATGGTGGTCATTCGACTGCAGCGCAGACGGCAAGGTCGACCGGCTGGATTTCGCGGCCGTGCGCGAAGGCGGCGCGGAGGGGCCGGCCACGCCCGACGATGCGCCGCCCCGGACGGCGGAGCAGGGCAGCAAAGCCTTTGAGATGCTGGTCGCCGCCTGCAATCCCGATGACTACGACATCGACGCCTTGACGCTGGAGGAGGCGGTGGCCCATGGCCGGGCCAATCTGGCGGCTGTGGATTAGCCTTGTCATCCCCGACGCCGCGAAGCGGTGATCGGGGACGCTTGAGCGCACGCACTGCGCACTCCCGGAAGCTGCGCATGCAGCTATCCGGGAGACAGCCAGCCGCCGACCGTCTCCCGGATAATCGCCCTGCGATTTCCGGGAGGCCACATCAAATGCGCCAACCGTCCCGGCTCTTCCCCCGGCCTTCGCCGGGGTTCGGCCGGGATGACAAGCTGCAGACTAAACCACAGCCGCCTCAACCATATCCGCCAGTTCCAGGGTCGCGTCCGGCAGGGCCGCCGACCGCGCGCCCGCACTCATCGCCGTCAGCCGCGCGGGATCGCTCAACAGCGCCAGCAGCGCCGCCGTCAGCCGCTCGGCCGTCGCCTCATCCTCCAGCACCACCTCCGCCCCGCCCGCCTCGACCAGGCTCAGGGCGTTGAAGCGCTGGTGGTCGTCCATGGCGATCTTCAGCGGGATCAGCAGGGACGGCAGGGCCGCCACCGCCAGCTCGGAACAGGTCGAGGCTCCCGCCCGGCCAATCACCAGATGCGTCGTCGCCAGCCGCCGCGCCATGTCACCGAAGAAGGGCGCCACCTCGGCCTCGATCCCGGCGGCGGCATAGATGGCCCGCGCCGTCTCCAGCATCTCGGGCCGCGACTGCTGCTGCACCCGCAGCCGCTTGCGCAAGGGGGTCGGCAGGGCAGCCAAGGCCTGCGGCACCGCCTCGGACAGGATGCGCGCGCCCTGGCTGCCGCCGGTGACCAGCACCTGGATCGACCCGCGCGCCTTCGGGGCGGCATACGGCCGGTCGAACAGGGTGCGGATGTCCGGCCGCACCGGATTGCCGATCAGGCTGACGCGCGCCTCGACGCCCGACGGCACCAGCCGCAGGTTCGGAAAGGACGCCGCCACCGCGCCGACATAGGGGCTGAGCCAGCGGTTGGTCCGCCCCAGCACCGAATTCTGCTCATGCAACAACGTCGGTCGCCCCTGGCTCAGCGCCGCCAGAAGAGCCGGGGCCGAGGGATAGCCGCCGAAGCCCACCACCACCGCCGCATCCAGCCGCTTCAGGGCCGACCGCGCCTTGAACAGGCCGCGTGCAATGGCCACGCCCGCCTTGGCCATGCCGACCGGTCCGCGCCCGGTGGCGGCGTCCAGCGCGATCCTTTCCTCGGCCGGAAAGGCCTGGGCATAGGCCTCGCCCCGGTGATCGGTGGCCAGCACGATCCGCCAGCCGCGCCGCGTCAGTTCGCGCGCCAGCGCCTCGGCCGGGAACATATGCCCGCCGGTACCCCCGGCGGCGACGACGCAGACTTTTGATGCCATTCGCTGTGTTTGCCCGATGGCGCGCCGGCTCGCCACTCCCTTCCGCTATCGTCATTCCGGCGAAGGCCGGAACCCAGCGGCGCCGAAGGCGATCTGTTCACGCACCATGCCCGCGACAGCTTCGCGCTCGCGCGCGCCGCTGGGTTCCGGGCCTCCGCTACGCTTCGCCCGGAATGACGATAGCAGTGAGGTTAAGGCAAGATCCGCCCGCGATCCGGCAGGCTGGTCCCCGGCTCATAGGCCCCGGGTCGGCGGCGGGTCAGGGCCAGCGCCAGCCCCATGGTCAGCCCCATGGCCAGCATCGACGAGCCGCCATAGCTGATGAAGGGCAGGGTCATCCCCTTGGTCGGGATCAGGTTCAGGTTCACCGCGATATTGATACAGGCCTGCAGGCCGATCAGCATGAACAGGCCCGCCGCGGCGGTCTGTTCGAACGGATCCGTCAACTTCATCGCCCTGCGCATGCCGCGCACCACGATGAAGGCATAGAGGGCGATCATGACCAGCGACAGAATGAGCCCGAACTCCTCGGCCCCGACAGAATAGATGAAGTCGGTGTGCAGGTCGGGGACGTGGCGTTTCATCACCCCCTCGCCGACCCCGCGCCCGACCAGACCCCCGGCGCGGATGGCCTCGGAGGCACGGTCAATCTGGTGGGTATCGGCGGTCTCGGGCGAGAAGAAGCGGCTCAGCCGGTCACGCATGTGGCTGAAAGCGAAATACAGGCCCACGACCCCGCCCGCCCCCGCCGCCGCCAGGGCCGCCACCCATTTCAGCGGCACCCCGGCCATGAAGAAGACGGCCATGAAGGTGGTGGTGATCAGCAGGGTCTGGCCGATATCGGGCTGGATCAGCAACAGGCCGACCGTCAGGGCCCAGGTCCCGAAGGCGATGGAGACGCCCGGCACCCCTTGCGCCTTCTGGGCCTCGGAGAACATCCAGGCGGCAAAGACGATCAGGCCCGGCTTGGCGAATTCCGAGGGCTGCAGGCTGAACGGCCCCAGGTTCACCCAGCGCGCGGCCCCCTTCACCTCATTGCCGATGAACGGCAGGGCAGCCATGACCACGATGGCACCGAGCAGGGCCAGAAGGGCGATCCGGCGCACGCCGCGCGGCGACAGCAGGGACGCCAGCAGCATGGCCACCGTCCCTCCCGCAGCCCAGACGATCATCCGCCAGGAATAGTGGAACGGGTCCGAGATCGACTCATCGGCGAGGATGGCGGCCGGGCTGGAGGCAAAACTGAGCGCCACGCCGAGCCCGACCAGGGTCAGGGCCGCCGCCAGCAGGCCGCGATCGATCGTCCAGAACCATTTGGCGATGGCGCTCTGGTCGTTGCGCGAAAAGGCGGGGCTGTAGTTGTGCGCGGTCATGGTTCGCTAACCATGCCCTGAAGGGGTAGCGCCGAGGTTAAGGACGGCGGCCCGGAATGCCTCGCCCCGCGCCTCGAAGTCGGGATACTGGTCGAAACTGGCGGCGGCGGGGCTGAGCAGCACCACCGCCTCGCGCCCGCTCGCGGCGGCGGCTTCCGCGGCGGCCTGCACGGCCGAGGCCATGTCGCCGCTGATCCGGTGCGGGGTGTCACCCAGCCGGGCGGCGAACGGCCCGGCCGCCTCGCCGATCAGAAAGGCCTCGACCACACGCGGGAACAGGTCCTCCAGCTCGTCGATCCCGCCCGCCTTGGCGCGTCCGCCCGCAATCCAGAAGCAGCGCTCATAGGACGACAGCGCCTGCCGCGCCGCATCGGCATTGGTGGCCTTGGAGTCGTTGATGAAGCGCACGCGGCCGAGCCGGCCGACCTCCTCCATGCGATGAGCGAGGCCGGGGAAGGTCATCAGCCCCTCGACGGCGGCGTCAGGCGAGACCCCGACGGCGCGGGCAGCGGCGTATGCGAAGGCAGCGTTCTGGGCGTTGTGCCGACCGGGGAGTGAGCGGGCCAGGGAAAGATCGATCGTCTCGCCATCCGCTCTCAGCCGCCGGTCCGGGGCGCTGATGTCCGCGGGCGTTCCGTTTGTCGAGACGGTACGGGAACCGACCACGGTGGCGGCGATGCGCTTGCCCCAGTCATCATCCACGCCGACGAAGGACAGGCCCGCATGGGCGAAAATCCGCGCCTTCGCGGCGACATACCCCTCCATCCCGCCATGCCGGTCCAGATGATCCGGGCTGATATTGGTCAGGATGGCCACGTCGGGCGCGAACGAGGTCGTCAGGTCCAGCTGATAGCTCGACACCTCGATCACATAGACCCCGACCTCGGCCGGTGCCGGCAGGGCGAGTACGCCGATGCCGATGTTGCCGCCGACAGCGACCTTCAGGCCCGCCTTTTTCAGCACCCAGCCGATCAGGGCCGTGGTGGTCGACTTCCCGTTCGTGCCGGTGATGGCGATGACCTTCGGCCGCACCGTCGCGGGCATCCGGGCCATGGCGCGGGCGAACAGCTCGATGTCGCCGATGATCTCGACCGACGCCGCTCTCGCCCTGTCGACGGTCCAGTGCGGTTTGGGGTGGGTCAGGGGCGCGCCGGGGGACAGGACCAGGGCCGCGAACTGCGACCAGTCGGCCCGGCCAAGGTCCTCGACCGCGAAGCCCTCGGCCTCGGCCTGCATCCGCCCCGAGACGCTGTCATCCCAAAGGATGGGGATGGCACCCCCGGCGTGCAGCGCACGCGCCGCCGTAATCCCCGACCGCCCCAGGCCGAAGACCGCGACACGCCGCCCCTCGAAACCGGGGACCGCGATCATCTAGCGCAGCTTCAGCGTGGCGAGGCCGATCAGGGCCAGCATGGCCGAGACGATCCAGAAGCGGATCACCACCGTCGATTCCGGCCAGCCCATCTTCTCGAAATGGTGGTGGATCGGGGCCATCAGGAAAATGCGCTTCCCGGTGGCCTTGAAATAGGCGACCTGGATCATGACCGAGGCGGCCTCGATGACGAACAGGCCGCCGACGATGCCCAGCACCAGTTCGTGCTTGGTGGCCACGGCGATGGCGCCCAGGGCGCCGCCGAGGGCCAGCGAACCGGTGTCACCCATGAAGATCTTGGCGGGCGGGGCATTGTACCAGAGGAAGCCGGTGCCCCCACCGATGATGGCCGCCGTGAAGATCGCCAGCTCCCCCGCGCCCGGCACATGGTGGACGCCGAGATAGTCCGAGAAGATGAAATTGCCGACCAGATAGCTGATGATGCCGAAGGCCCCGGCCGCCATCATCACCGGCACGATCGCCAGGCCGTCGAGGCCGTCGGTCAGGTTCACGGCGTTGGAAAAGCCGACCATGGTGAAGGCGGCGAACAGGACATAGAACCAGCCGATATTCAGCAGCACAGCCTTGAAGAAGGGGAAGGCGATCGAGGTCTCGAGGTTCGGCGAGGTCGGCGAGGCCTTCATCCAGATCACCGTCAGGATGCCGGCGATAACCGAGATGATCACCTGGGCCAGCAGCTTCTGTTTCGAGGTCAGCCCGGCCGAGGTCTGTTTCGACACCTTGGCATAGTCGTCGACGAAGCCCAGCAGGCCGAAGGCCGCGGTCACCCCGGAGACGATCCAGATATAGGGATTGGTGAGGTCACCCCACAGGAAGACCGCCACCGCGATACCCGCCAGGATCATCAGCCCGCCCATGGTCGGGGTGCCGACCTTGGACAGATGCGAGACCGGGCCGTCGGCGCGGATCGGCTGGCCCTTGCCCTGTTTGACCCGCATCCAGGCGATGAAACGGCTGCCCATGGCAACGGCGACGATCATGGCCGTGGCCATGGCCAGCGCCACCCGTACCGTCTGGTACTGGACCAGATTGAGCAGGGGATAGTCCTGCGCGATATCGGCGTAGTGGAGATAGAGCAGGTAGAACATTTTGCTTCCCTATCGCTCCGCGCGCGGCGCGTCGCTGCTTGAGGGGGTGCCCAGCGCGGCCAGGGCCTTGGCCACCAGCGACGCCTTCGATCCGTTGGAACCCTTGACCATGACGATGTCGCCCGGGCCCACCAGCATGGCCGCCTCGGCGGCCAGTTCGGCGGCGGTCTCGCGCCACAGGCCCTGACGGGAGCCGGGCAGGTCGTCATACAGTCGCTTCATCTCCGGTCCGGCCGCATGGACCAGATCCAGCCCCGCCGCCTCGATCGGCCCGGCCAGACCCTCGTGCAGGGCCTCGGACTGGTCGCCCAGCTCCAGCATGTCGGTCAGGACCACGACCCGCCGCCCGCCCGTAGCCGGCAGCGGCCGCGCGCCGAGGCTGCGGAAGCCCGCCGCCATCGACAGCGGATTGGCGTTGTAGCTCTCGTCGATCAGGGTGAAAGCCCCGCCGGGTGCGTTCACGATCAGCGTCTGCCCCCGCCCCGCCAGTGGCTGGAATTCCGACAGGGCCGCCAGGGCCGTGTCCAGGGACACGTCGAGCGCGTCCAGCATCAGAAGGACGCAAAGACTGTTCAGCCCCCAGTGGAAGCCCGACTGGGCCAGCTGGAAATCGATTGTCCGCCCAAACAGCTCGGCCCGCACGCGCGCGCCGGTGTCGTGCGGCTGGAAATCGATCAGGCGCGCATCACAGCCGGCACCCGATCCAAAGGTCGCGATCCGCCCCCCTGCCCTGCGCGCACCCGCCTCAAGCACGGCAGCGAAGGCCACGTCGGCATTGAAGATCGCCACGCCGTCGTCAGCCAGTCCCTCGAAGATGGCAGCCTTCTCCGCCGCCACCCCGGCCTCGCCGTCGGGGAAGGCCTCGATATGGACCGGGCCGACCGTGGTCACACAGGCCGCGTGCGGCCGCACCATCTTCGACAGCGGCGCGATCTCGCCCGGCGCATTCATGCCGATCTCGAACACCGCCCGCTCGGTCATGCGCGGCATCCGCGACAGGGTCAGGGGCACGCCGATATGGTTGTTGTAGCTCTTGATCGAGGCGTGGGACGGACCCGCCAGATCCAGTCCCGCCTTGATCGCCTGGGTCACGCTGGTCTTGCCGACCGAGCCGGTGACCGCGCCGCGCCGGGCCGGGGTCCGGTCCCGCGCCGCCATGCCCAGGGCCTCCAGACCCCGCAGGGGATCGGCTACCGCCACGCACGGACCGCCCCCGACCGGATATTCGGTGATCGCCCCCGCCGCCCCGGCGGCAAAGGCGGCGGCGGCGAAATCGTGGCCGTCCCGTGCGCCCTTCAGCGCGAGGAACAGGTCACCCGGCACGATCTCGCGGCTGTTGTAGGTGATGCCCGTCGCCTCGAAGGCCGCGCCGGACAGGGTCCCGCCCGTGGCGGCAACGATTTCGGCGGAGGTCCAGAGCGGTGTGTCAGGCATGGATACGCAGGGCTTCGGCGGCTTCGGTGGCGTCGTCGAACGGGTGGGTGACGCCGCCGACGATCTGTCCCTGCTCATGCCCTTTTCCGGCGATGATCACCACATCTCCGTCGCCCATCATCTCGATGGCCTCGCGAATGGCAGCGCGCCGGTCGCCGATCTCGCGCGCAGCGGGACAGCCGGCCTTCACGGCCTTGCGGATGGCGGCGGGATCCTCGGAGCGCGGATTGTCGTCGGTGACGATGGCCACGTCGGCCAGCCGCCCCGCGATCTCGCCCATCATGGGGCGCTTGGCCCTGTCGCGATCGCCGCCCGCGCCGAAGACGACGATCAGCCGGCCCGTCGCATGCGGCCGCAGCGCCTTCAGCACCGTCTCCAGCCCGTCGGGCGTATGCGCATAGTCGACATAGACCTCACCGCGACCGCTGCCCGGGATACGCTGCAACCGGCCCCGGGCACCGGTGATCTTCTCCAGCCCGGCCAGAACCCGCTCGGGCGTCTCGCCGGCCGCGATGCACAGGCCCGCCGCAACCAGGGCGTTCGAGGCCTGGAAGGCCCCGGCCAGAGGCAGCAGGACCTCGTGCAGGCTGCCCCGCGCATCGATCGTCAGCCGCTGGCCCTCGGGCGTCGCCCGGCGCGCGATCAGCGACAGGTCCCGCCCCCGCTCGCCCACCGCCATGATGCCCAGTCCCGACATGATCGAGGCGGCGGCGAAGCTGGAATAGGCGTCGCTGTCCGCGTTCAGCACGGCGGTACGGCCGCGCGGCAGCAGGGTCTCGAACAGCCGCAGCTTGGCGCTGCGATAGCTGGCCATGTCGCCATGATAGTCGAGATGGTCCTGACTCAGATTGGTGAAGGCCGCGGCCTGCAGGGTGACCCCGTCCAGCCGGCGCTGGTCGATGCCATGCGACGAAGCTTCGAGCGCCAGATGGGTGACGCCGCTCGCGGCCAGATCCGCCAGCATACGCGCCGCGTCGGCCGCGTCCGGACTGGTCAGGCCCGGTCCCGTCAACGCGCGGTTAACGTTACCCATTTGTGCCAAAACCCCGAGAGTGCCCATGCTCGCGGCATGCAGGCCCAGGGCGGCCCAGATTTCGCGACAGAAGGCGGCCACCGAGGTCTTGCCGTTGGTGCCGGTGACGGCGACGCAGGTCGCGGGCTGGGAACC
>Ga0247844_1002272_pt1 | contig 31931 bp, 29 predicted proteins | sample LaCtaG_FD_192421 | JGI IMG/M metagenome (GOLD analysis project Ga0247844, IMG submission 192421) | Freshwater microbial communities from meromictic Lake La Cruz, Castile-La Mancha, Spain - LaCruzMarch201714.5m_1 | ecosystem: Environmental > Aquatic > Freshwater > Lake | place: Spain: Castile-La...
ATGCTCACGGAGCCCAGACTGATCCCAATCCGATTGGCGATTTCTTCCATCGTGAGCGGAACCGGCGAACTGAAGAGAATCCCGTAAACCTGTCCGTGAGAGCGTGGATTGCCAAAGAGATCGGCCAATTCAGAAAAAACGGAGATCAGGCCCTGCTCAAAGCGCTGCTGCTCGGGGGAGGCGCTTTGGGGATTTTGGATGATGGATGGTGGGTTTTGAATGGCGAGGGGCGCGCAGGGGCGCGGTGGTGGATTTTGGATGATCGACTTGAAGTCTGCGCGGCTCTGAGCAGCTTGCGGTTGCTCTCCCTGAGCCATACATTAGAGATTTCCCCCGGCGTGAGAAGCGCTCCCGCGCTGGTATTCCTCGACATTCGCCCCAATGCTGGTTCCCGCACGCCAAAGCTGCGATGCCAAGTCATACTCGCTGCATTCACGAATCGTTTTGGCAACAGACATCATCTCCAACGCAAAACGATAGGTCAGCTCAACAACCAGGTTTTCTTGCTTCATTCAAAATCCAGCATCCAAAATGAAAAATTCATTCCCTTGGGGAAATCATTATCGGATTATTTGAATGAATTCAACCTGAATTAAAATAGAATTTGAAGGCGTGAGGGGAAGAAAAAGCGAAAAGCGGAAATCAGTCGAGTGACGAGTGGGGAAATGCTGGTAAGCTGAGATCAGGCAAGAGTCTGTTATCCCTCGTGTTAAATGTGATGACACAATCCACCTTGGAAAGGGAAGGCTGGGACGAAGAAGAAAGCTGAGGGCTGAAACGTGCGACCTGAAACTTGAAAGCTGAAATCAGCCGAGAGTCGAGGGACGAGCGGCGAAGGGGGGGGCTGCCACGCGCAGGCTACGGCGTGATCAGATGAAGTGCTGGAAAGAGTTTGCGGAAATCGTCGGCGTTTCGGGTAAGCAGACCTTGGTGGCGCAGGGCAAATGCCCCGATAAGCACATCGGCAATCGGGCGTTTGGCTGCCTGATTTTTTCGGCGTTTCTGAACATGCCGCGCCCAGGCTTGGCAGGAGTTCGTGGTGTCTGTAGGCGTCCAACCTTCTTGGTGGTCAACACCCAGTTGCAAAAGAAATTCCTCCAGTGCTTCGATATTTCCGAAGAAAGCTGGAGCCAGCTCGACGAACGTGATCGGACATACCAGGAGCCCTTCGGAGAGTTTGGCATTCAAAAGGCTTTCCGAACCGGAGGCAAACGTCGGGTCGTCAAGTCCGATATCAAGCAAGACACATGTATCAACGACCCAAGCCATTAATCGCGTTCTCCTTCACGGAGCAACTCCATCCACCTGGAGGTGGTTTCGGGCAACCCCTTTTGGAATCGTTTCATGAATCCCCGCATCGACTGACCGCGCCTATCAGCCGGCTTGCGGACGACAACCACCCGGCATTCGGTATCGGAGATCATCTTCCACATGAGGGGTTGGCCGGGGCGGAGCCCCAGCTTTTTGCGCAGGGCGGCCGGCATTGATACCTGACCTCTCTCCGTGAGTGTTGTGAGGCTATTTACCATGCAGTAAAAGTATCATGTAACCACATCATGTCAAATGAAATACCCATGGCTGCATTCGGAAGAAAAACGGCCATTAAGCTCCTGCTTGGCAGGTGTTTAATGGCCTTTTTGCCTTGGGAACTTCAGGCTAAGGCCGGATCGGGCTGGTGTTGTTTTTTGGTTCCGGGAGGCTGTTACGGGGGTGAGGGGGAGGCCGCGATGGCCAGGCATCCCCGCTGCAGGAGCTACCGCTGTTTCGAAAAGACGCGGGGGAGCCAGGTCCAGACGATCTGGGTGGAGACGGCGTAGTTCCAGACGGCGCCGATGAGGGCACCGGCGGTGCCGGCGAACCACCAATGGATCTTGTTTTCGTAGAGGTATTCGGCTGACTGGACGTTGACGATGGCTCCGAAGCTGCAGATGGCAAGGTAGGCGATGAGGCCGGGGATCAGGAGCGGGCCACGGATGCGCTGGGAGCGGAAGGTGACCGAGTTGTTGACAAGGAAGTTGGAGATCATGGCCGCCGCCGTGGCGATGGCCTGGGCAGTGAAGAATGGCAGGGCGGCGGCAAGATAGAGCAAGGAGAGGAGGAGGAGGTGGAGGAGGAGGCCGGAGAGTCCGGCGAGGACGTAGAGGACGAAGCTGAGAGGCAGAATTTTTCCCAGCGTCTTATCTGCGAGGAGGTAGAGGTATTCGAGGCCGACGACGATATCGAGTTTGCTCTCGCCGTGGAGACGGGTTCGGAACTGGTAGGGGAATTCGCGCGTGCGGAGCGGGTGGGGGCAGGAGAGCACGATGTCGAGCAGGATCTTGAACCCGCGTCCCGTCATGCGGCGGACGCACTCCTCAAACAGCTCCCGGCGGATGGCAAAGAACCCGCTCATGGGGTCCGAGAGCGGGGTCCGCAGCAGGGTTTTCTCCATCCGGGTGGCGAACCGGCTGACAAGCTGGCGGCCCTTTGACCAATCGCCGACGCCGCCTTGGCCGCCATAGCGCGTGCCGATCGCCAGATCCAGGTCCGGATCCTCGGAGAACGCGCGGATCATCGCGGGCAGGATCGACTCATCGTGCTGCAGGTCGGCATCCATCACGGCAAGGACCTCCGCCGCGCTCGACGCCATGCCCTCAAGGCAGGCCGAGGACAGGCCCCGCCGCCCGATCCTGCGGATGAACCGGACATGGGGGTGCCTTCGCGCAAGATCGAGAAGGACCGGCCCTGAACCGTCATCCGAGTCGTCGTCCACAAAAGTTACCTCCCACGCCCCGGATCCAAAGAGGGCCTCCAACTTGCCGACGACCACCGGAATGTTCTCCTTCTCGCGGTAGGTGGGGACAATGACGGAAACCGAGGGGAGGGGGGTGGAGATTTCAGGCATGCGGGGTGAAATAGAAATGAGGGCGTTATTTGTCCGGATTATGGACAATCGTGGCTGAGGGCGGGGTCCATTTTTATCAACCCGCAAGGTTGGAAAGCCGGTGGGGAATGCGGAAGCGGGCGGGATATGGCATAGGGTTTCAGATCGCTCCAATTGATTCCCAGAAGAAAATCGCCCTGCAGTGCAGAAATTTCCTGGCCCTCAGTCGGGCGTTCGGCTGCAAAGGCGGACAGCCCAAGCCGAAAGGCAGGCAGCGGAACGGCTCCTGGCTCACCAAAGCGGGAAACCTTCAGGGAGGAACCCGGCCTGAAGTCCGGTGGCCAGGCCCCCTCTGCCGAAGCCCTGCCCGGGGCAAAACGGGCAAGGGCGAGAGGAATGGGAAAGACCATCACCAAGAGCGCGGCGCAGGAAAGGGAGGTGAGGGCTGTTCGATCCCGTGGCCCTGGCTGCGCGCCGCCGGAGGGCAGAGGCGGCCGCGGAAGGCCCTCGCCAAAGATGAAAAAGGAAAGGCGGGCGGAAGTCTGCCTCCAGAGCACAATGAGAAAAGCCACACCGGCTCCAGGAAGCAGGGATTGAATGGGAACCGTGACGGCGTAGGGGCGGACTTCGGCATCCCATGGAGGGGCGCAAGGGATGGAAAGGAAGATGCCGGCGGCGGCAAGCGTGAGCCAAAGGGCGTCCGGGCGCAGACCGGGCAGGACCCAGCAGGCCGCAATCCCGATGGCTGACAAAATCAGCGCCGTGTGGGCAAGCCTCCTCTCCGCCCCGAAGCGAAAGAGGAACCCCTTGCTGAAAAGCTCCCCGTAGGCGCGGGAGATTCCGCTCAGGAGACGACGGGGTTCAGATTTGAGGAGGCGCAAATTTTCTTTCATGACTGCGGAGGAATCGCCGCTTGTCGCCTCGTAGCTCACGCTCCATTTCGTCCCGGTGAGCAGGCCGTTCAGGGTGAATGAAAAATTTCCAAATGCGGATGGTTGTCCTTCATGGAATGCCGCCAGCAAGGCGCGGTTGGAGAAAAATGCGGCCCCGATGAGGGCGAGCGAGAGGAGGATTGCTGCGCCGGGGAGAGCCAGGCGGCGGGGCCAGGAATCCGACAGTCCGCCTGCATGAAAGGCTCGGATTCCTGCGTAGAGCACCAATGCCGGCAGGACGAAGAGGGCGCCGGGCCGGGCGCTCGATCCAATGGCGAGCATCAGAATTCCGAGAAACACAAGGCGGCTTGGTCCTTGCGACGACTGCAAAAGGCACGCCAAGCCGAGCAGGCCACATGCCAGCCCGAGGCCCTCGGTCATGACAAGCCCGCTGCCATGGACTCGGAAAAAAAGCCAGCACAGCGCCGCAAAAACCGCGGTGCCAGGTGTATGAAGGCGGTCGTGGACAACCAGGCAAACAAGTGCGAGCGATGCCATGGCTGAGGCGGCAACAAGAAAGTTTGCGGCTTGAAGGTGGAAGCCTGCGATCCGAAGGAGCCCGGAAAAATAGGCGGGATACAGGAGCCGCCCGTTGAAGGCCACCGGGGTCTGCCCATCAAGGGCAATACCTGCGCTTTGCAGGAAGTGGAGGTAGGCATCGCTCCATGGAATGGTTCCGGCGACAAGGAAGGAATCGTGGGAGGCGGCGTATGCCCCGTAATGGATCCAGGTGGCGATGGCCGGGAAGAGGCCCGTGAAGAGGGCTGCCGTGCCCATGAGTGCCGAGCGCCCCGCACAGAGGGCCGCCAGCGACACCGCCCACACAACAGGAAGCGCAAGCCCGGAAAAAAAATTGTGGGCGGTGGATGCCGGCTGGAAAACAAGGCCTGCCAGGATTGCGAGCGAAGCGGCCAAGCCGAGGATGGCCTGCGTATTTCCGGCAGGGAGGTGCGCCCGGCTGAGCAGCGGGTGCAGGGCAGTGCCAGCGAGCAGCAAGGCCCCCAGCCAAAGCGCCAAAAGGACCGGCTCCCTCAATTGAAAAGACGGAGCCACGACCAGAAACTCTTTGCTGCCCGTCGCGGTTCCGTCACTGGTTGAGAAAAAGACCTTCTCCCCTGCGAGGCGGTAGCGACCGAAGCCTCCATTCTGAATTTCCTTCCTGTCGGCCATCGGGGCGGCCAGCGGAATGCCGTCTTCCATGAGAACCGGCACATCAGGGAAAAGGATCGCCCGGTCCCGCAGGCGCGGGAGCTCTGCGGGCCAGCTGGCGGAGAGCAAGAATCCCGGGCCGGCATTTATGTCCTTGAGCGGGTGCGAGCGGGTGATCCCGAATGAACCAGGGAAGCTGAGAGCGGCAGCGAGGGCGAGCCATGCTGCGGATGCTGCAAGCAGAAGCTTCTGTATGATGGGGCGTCGGGTGGCACTCATACAAACTTCAGCTTGCGGGCCGCAAAGGCGACCATTCGGAAGAGGAGGATTCCGTGGCGGAAACGGTGGATGTTGGTCTCCCCATAAGTGCGCTCGCGGTATCGCACGGGGATGTCCCGGATCTTGAGGTTCAGCTTGTCGGCTCCGAAGAGGAGGTCAAAATCGCCGAAGGGATCGAAGTTTCCGAAGTAGGAGCGGTTTTCCGCAATGGCCTCATAGTGGGATTTGGTGAGCGCTTTCGTTCCGCAAAGGGTGTCCTTCACGCTCTGCCCGAGAAGCCAGGAGAAGAGGATCCCGAAAATCTTATTGGCACACAGGTTCAGGAACTGCATTGCACGCTCCTCCATCGGGTAAACCAGACGGCACCCGTTCGCAAACTCACAGGCGCCTCCCGCCACTGCTTGGTAAAACTTCGGCAGATCCTCCGGGGGCATCGTGAGGTCGGCATCAAGGATCATGAGGATCTCGCCCTCCGCCATGTCGAATCCCATACGGACGGCATCGCCCTTCCCCCGACCGGTCTGGCGGGCAATCTTGATTCGTGCCCCGGGGTGGTCGGTCTGAACTTTCTGGATCGCCTCCCACGTGGCATCCGCAGAGTGGCCCTCGATAAAAATCATCTCCGTCCAAAGCCCCATGGGCGGGGTGCGCCGGACGGCAGACGGGATGTTGCCCTCCTCGTTCCGGGCTGGGACGATCACGGAGACTGAGCGCGGCCGGGAGGCCTCCCTCGCGCGCAGTCGCGCAATCGTGAAGATCGAAAGGCAGAGCGGGGGGGCAAGCGGAGCAAGAAAGCGGTTGAGGAGCGGGGCCAAGACCGGCCACTCTGTGGGCAGGAGGATGCGGGATCCGGTCTTGATCACCTCCCAGCCCGCCAACTCGACGAGGTTACAGACGTCCCGGTCGCTGAGCCAGTTGATGCCTGGCTGGGGGGAACGCCAGCCAAAAGCGCTGGCTGCGTCAAGCGCGGGGCGCCAGAGCGTGTTGAAGCAGGTGAGGATCAGGCGCGTGCCCTGGCCCGCAAACCGCCGGGCATTTTCAAGAAGGAGCTGCGCGTCCCCGCAGTGGTTGAGGGTGTCGGAGATGAGAATGACGTCGTAATCCTTCCACGCATCCACTGCGGCGGCATCGGCAACGGTGAGGCGGGCATCCGGGCATCGCTTCGCAGCGGCCGCAATCTGGCGCGGTGAGGCATCCACGCCGGCCTTTTCGGCGCATTCCAGGAGGCCAAGCAGCTGTCCGGACCCGCAGCCCAGCTCGATGACGCTGGACGATTTCGGGATCAGGAGATTCAGGTAATGCGCGAGCACCCGTCGGTAAGCCTCCCCGGCAGCCGTCTCCCGATAGTGCCCGCCCTCATGAAATTCCACGCTATTCGAAGGGTGAGTCATAAAGCGGGGGTTTTCCGGCGAGGATCCCGGAGGCCTCGGCCGGAACGATGTCGATGCGCGGGGACGCCGTGCGGCTGGCCGCCTGGAGCAGCATGGCCTCGACAGACTTGCAGGTCCCGAGCCCGTTGATCCGGAACCGCTCCTCCCGGGCGCGAAGCTGGCGCTTGGCGAGATCGTCGGCATCCGAAGTCCGCCAGTCGGAGGCGGGCGGGACGGCTGGTGTGGAGTGGCGGCGGGGGGCTTTCCGTGCGGGCACTCATCATGGGAGCTTCCAGGCGGCGCGGAGCCGGGCGTATTCGTCATCCGGGAGGACGACGAAGAGCGGGTTTTTTGATGGGTCCAGCGCGGCGATGAGGGCGCGGAGGCTGGGTTCGGACATCGCGGTGCATCCGGCGGTGGCTTGGGATCCGCCGCCGCGCCAGATGTGGAAAAAGATCGAGCTGCCGGCACCTGGCCGGACCGTGTCGCCGGCGTTGTGTTCGATGAAGAGCTTGAGGGCGTGGGCGGGGTCGTCCTGCTTCATCTGCTGCTTTTTTTCCCATGCGGTGGAGGGTTCGGCATCGAGGCGGACATGGCGGTTGTAGTTCGGGGAATCGGGGTCCTCGACCCAGAGGTCCCGCGGGGTGATTTGGGTGTAGGGCAGACGCGGGTTCCGTGCGGCATCGGCCGCATACCCCCATGCGCCGCCCAGGCGAAAGACCCCTGCGGGCGTCCGCTTGTCGCCCTCCCGCTTGGTCCTGGCTCCTGCGGGCACCGGATGCAGGCCAAGCCCCCAAACGAGGCCGCTCTTGCCGAGCCTCGCCTCCCACGGGGCTCCGACCGCCTGCCACATGCGCCCGGACTTTTCGTAGAGGCGGAGGGTGGCGTGCGAGGCATCCCAGGTGGGCGCCGTTGCCACAAGGAGCTGTCGGCAGCCAACTGGAAGCTCGAACGCCTGCGCCGGGAGGGACAGGAGGGCCGCCAAAAGGAAAATTGCAGCCCTCATGTGCGGGCCGGAGCGGGCTGCAAAAGCACGCGGGCTCCGATAAGCGCCACGCCGGCCCCGAGCGCGAGGAGGACCGCGCAGGTCGCCACAAGAGGCCAGTTCGAACGCTGGAAATTTTCTGCGAGGGCGAGGGCGGTGGACGTGAGGGTGGTTGCGAACATGAGGATGGCGGGCACAAACACAAACCAAGATTTTTTGTGGCGGCTGCGAAGCCAGACCCCGGCCACGAGCAGGGCAATGGCGCCCATCATCTGGTTTGCCGAGCCGAAGACCTGCCAGAGCACGGGCAGGGTGTTCGAGCGCGAGAGCGCGAACATGATCGCCGCGCAAAGGAGCGTGTTGAACCAGACGCTGCGCAGAAGGGCCGGAGGATTTTTAAACGCCCAGGTCCAGACCTCCTCGAGGAGGTATCGGTTGAGCCTCACCGCCACGTCCAGCGTCGTCACCACAAAACCCTCGAGCAGGAGGATGCCCAGGATCGTGCCCACCCAGACCGGCGCGTGAAAAGCCTGGTGGATCAGGTTGCCCGTCGCCAGCGCGATCGCCAGGATCGGGTTCTTTTCGCCATAGGTGATGTGGCGGTAGGACTCCCAGTCGAGGCCGAGCAGCAGGGTCAGGATCACGGCAACCGCCAGAAGCGACTCAAGAAGCATCGCGTTGTAGCCGACCGGACGGGCGTCCTTCTCATTCCCGAGCTGCTTTGCCGAGGTCCCGCTTGAGACCAAACAGTGGAACCCGCTGATCGCCCCGCAGGACACCGTGATGAAAAGCATCGGCCAAAGCATCCCGACATACCTCATCCCCTCGGCCGCATCCCACGCCGGGATGGCCTCGGCGGCGGACTGCGGCGCCGCGGCAATCTCCGGGGTCCCGCCACCGACCGCCGCCACGACCAGGCCAGCCACCAGCGCAAGCAGACCACCGTAAAGGATCTGCACGTTGACGAAATCCCGCGGCATCAGCAGCAGCCACACCGGAATCGCCGAGGCCAGCACGACATAGACGGTCATGATCACCCTCCAGGCGTCCGGTGTGACCACCACAGGATGGTAGAGGCCAAGGGCGACGGAGGCCAGGCAGAGGAGGGCGGCGGTCGCGTAATTCAGCCATGTCGGAGAGTGAAGTTTGTAGATCATCAGCCCGAGCAGCGGGGCGCAGAGGGTAATAAAAAGGACGCTCGTCGAGGCAATCCCGCCGATCTTCGCCATGAGGACCGGCTGGCCGTTGCGCACGGCGATCGCCGTCGGCATCGCCGTGCCGCCCTCAAACGGAACCAGCCCGGCCCGGTCCGGCGGGGCCGACCGCACGACCTCCTGCAGGACCCCGGCGGCAACCGGCTCCATGCCGACCTTCTCGGCAGGATACATGCTTGTGAGCGCGGTCACGCTCAGGTTTAAAAATGTCGCCGTGATCATGAAGAGCGCGATGACAAGGAAGCTGACAATCAGGATATAGCCGGAATTTCCGAGCGAGGCGCGGGCGATGTCGGCCACGGATTTTCCCTCCTCGCGCACCGAGACATAGAGGACGGCCATGTCGTGGGCGCCGCCCAGAAAGATCGCTCCCACGACGACCCAGAGCAGTGCGGGAAGGTAGCCATACGCCATCGCGAGCGTCGGTCCCACGATCGGCCCGGCCCCCGCGATGGCGGCAAAGTGGTGGGCGAACAGAACATACGGCTTGGCCGGGAGGAAATCCCTTCCGTCTTTTTTCGCATGAGCAGGCGTTGGCCGCGCGGGATCCACTTCGAGAGCCCTTTCCAGATAACGGCCATAGAACCGGGTCGCCGCAAGGTAGCAGGCCACGGTCGCGAGGAGGATCCAGAGGATGTTCATCGGGAGCGGTCCGCCGTGGCCGGATGGCTAGAAATGGATGGCGTGCCCCTGGGATGCGTGGGCGGCCTCGTGAACGGCCTCGCTGAGCGTGGGGTGGGCGTGGATCGTGGCGATGAGCTCGTCGTAGGTGGCCTCCAGCGTGATGGCAAGGCCCAGCTCGGCAATCATCTCGGTGGCGTCGGCCCCGAGGATGTGCGCGCCGAGGACCTCGCCGTGCTTCTCGCCGATGATCAGCTTGACGAACCCCTCGCTTTCGCCCACGGCAAGGGCCTTGCCGCTGGCCATGAACGGGAATTTGCCGATCTTGAATTTCAGGCCCTTTTCCTTGGCGGCGCGCTCGGTGAGTCCGACGCTGGCGACCTGGGGCTGGCAGTAGGTGCAGCCCGGAAAGACGCTGACCTTGCGCGGCTTCTTTCCTGCAAACATCCCCTCGACCGCCTGGACGGCCTCGAAGCTGGCGACGTGGGCGAGCCACGGAGGCCCGATGATGTCCCCTGCGCCGTAGATCCCCTTCACGCTTGTCTCGTAGTTCTCGTCGGTTTTCAGCCAGCCCTTGGCGTCGGCATCCAGCTTCACTCCGCCGTGCGGCATGAGCGGGCTCACCCCGATCGCCACCAGCGCGATGGCCGCCTCGATCGTCTCGTTCGCCTTGCCGCTCACGGTCAGCCGGACCCCCTTGTTCGTGGTCTCCGCCTTTTCGACCTTTGTCCCGGTGAGGATCTTGATCCCCTGCTTGGCCAGGGATTTTTCGAGCGTTGCGCTCACCTCGGTATCCTCGACGGGCAGGATGTTCGGGAGCATCTCGACAAGCGTCACCTTCGTTCCGAAGGCGTTGAAAAAGTAGGCGAACTCGACGCCGATCGCCCCGGCCCCGATGATGATGATGTCCTTCGGCTGTTCGGGCAGGACCATTGCCTGCTTGCTTCCGATCACGCTCTTTCCGTTGAACGGAAACCCGGGCATCTCGCGGGCCACCACGCCGGTGGAGATCAGGATCTTCGCGCCCTTGATCTCCGACTTTTTGCCGTCCTTGTCGGTGACCTCGACGACGCCCGCCTTCGGGATCGAGGCCTCTCCGCGGATGTAGTCCACCTTGTTTTTCTTGAACAGCATCTCGATCCCGCCGGCCAGCCGGTCCGCCACCTTGCGGCTGCGCCCGATGATCTTCTCCCAATCGAAGGAGAGCCCTTCGACCTTCAGGCCGAAGTCGGCCGCATGGTGGGCGAGCTGCTGGTAAACCTCCGCATTCTTCAGAAGGGACTTCGTCGGGATGCACCCCCAGTTCAGGCAGGTCCCCCCCGCGCGGTCCATCTCGACGCACGCCACCCGCTTGCCCAACTGCCCCGCACGGATCGCCCCCACGTAGCCCGCAGGGCCCCCGCCAATCACAATCAAATCGTAGTCAGCCATAGGATAAAAAAATAGTTGTTTTGAGAAGCCAGACCATGAACGGATTTCCGGCCCGTTGCAAACGAATCTCTCTTCCCTGCCGGCGGCGGGCGCTTCCCGGGCCGCCGGATCATGCCATCCGGCTGACGAGGCTGGAGAGGTAGGGGAGGAGCTGTTTTTTGCGGGAGACCACGCCATCGAGGACCCAGGCCCCGGGGCCGTCATCCGGAAAATCAATGAGACGGGTGAAGCTTTCCGGCCCGCAGACGAGAAGGATGGAATTTTGAGTGTTCACGTCGGTGACGAGGAGGGTGGAGAAGAGGTAGTTGCTGGCGGCGCGGTAGGCCTCGAGGGCCTCGAGCAGCGCCCCCTGCTTCTCGGGGAGGTGCGAAAAGCTGAGCTCCTCGATCTGCGAGACGCTGAACCGGTGCCCCCGCTCGGTGTATTCCTTGCAGTCGGCGGTCACAACCTGCTTGGAGGTCATCGTGAGCAGCGGCGACCCCACGGAAAATATCTCGGCGGCGAGGTCGGCGGGGTTCACGCCGCTGATGCGCGCGAGGTCCTGCATGGTCGCGCGGTCGACCTCGGTCGTGGTCGGAGAGGTCAGGTTCAGGGTGTCGGAAAGCAGGCCGCACATCAGAAGGCCTGCAATGTTTTTCGGGATGGGCACCCCGGCCTGCTGGTAGCAGCCTGCCACAATCGTGCAGGTGGAGCCGACAGGACGGTTCATAAACAGGATCGGCTGCTGGGTGGGCGCGACGCCGATCCGGTGGTGGTCGAGGATCTCGACGATCGGGATCTCGTCGGCCCCGCTCACCGCCTGGCTGAGCTCGTTGTGGTCCACAAGGATCAGCTGCCGCGGCACCGGCTTCAGAAAATCGCTCTTCGAGAGGATCCCCTCGAGCCGCCCGTCCGGCCCCAGCACCGGAAAGGCGAACTGCGAGGACATCGCCACGTCCGCCTTCGCCTCCCGCAGCGGCAGGTCGGCGGGGAGGCTCGTGAACTCGGGCTGGAGCATGTGTCCCGACGTCACCGCCGCCCGCGCCAGCAGGACGGTCGTTGCGGTGTCATGGGGCGACGAAATGATCGGGACTCCGTGCTTGATGGCGGCCTCGAGGACCCCCTTCTTCGCGGGAAAATTGTTTGTGATGACGAGCGCCCGCACGCCGGCCTCGATCGAGAGCTGCTGGATATTCCACCGGTCGCCGACGATCAGGACGGTGGCCTTCAGGTCGAGCTCGTCGAGGCGCCGGGTGAACGTGGTCGTGTGCATGGCCGCGACCACCAGATGGTGCTGCAGGACCGTGCTGTCGTCCTCGCCGGAGACCAGCTTTCCGTGCGTCGCCCTCCGGATGTCGGCCAGCGAGGCCTCGACGATCCGGGCCGAGTCGATGCGGTCCAGCGAGGGGAAAAGATACTGGCTCAGCTTGTAGCCCGAAATCAGGCCCAGGCAACGGCGGTCGTCATCCACGACCGGCAGCCCCCGAAACCGGGTCTCGCTGATCCGCGTCATCGACTCGTAAACCGGGCTGTTGCAGTGCGCGCTCACAACATCGCGCTCCATCACATCCTCGACGCGGGGGTGCACGTCGGAGAGAAAAACCGGCGCGTCAAACCCGAACTTGCCCAGCCCGAAATCGATGCGCTCGTTCGTGTTCCCGCAGCGGGCCGCAAGGACATGCGGCGAGCCCGTGGCCGCCTTGAGTTCCGCGTAGCCGATCGCTGAGCAGATCGCATCCATGTCCGGGTTCCGGTGTCCAATAACGACAGTGATCATAAAATAGGTGGAGGGGTCAAACCGCTCACCCTAAGCGGATTTTTCCGCGCAGGAAACCGAAATTGAAACCCGGATTCAACCCAGCTGCCGCAGCAAGGCGTAGGAATAGAGCCCGGTCTGGTGGCCGTCGCCCCACCGGGGCTGGATGGCGTAGCCCCCGATCGTCTGCCAGCCCAGCAGATCGAAGCTGCCGGGGCCATACGTCACGCGCGGCCGCTCCACGGCGCCCGTCACGTCCGCCTCCCCCGCGCAGGACGCGCACGGGCAGGAGCGTCGCATCGCCTCCAGGCCAATAAACGACTCCACTCCATCACCCCAGGCAATGGCAAGTTCCTGGCCGATTTTCTCCACGGCCACCGGATGGTAAGTCTGCTGCATCAGGCAAAAAAATCTCTCGCTTTTCGAATATCTACCGATTTAGTTGTTATTTCACATGGATCATTTGGACGAGCTGGAATCCCAGAGCATCTACATTTTGCGCGAAGCTTACCACAGTTTTTCGAACCTGTGCATGCCTTGGAGCATGGGGAAGGATTCGAACGTGTTGATTTGGCTGTCGAAGAAGGCGTTTTGCGGGAAGATCCCGTATCCGCTGCTGCACATCGATACGACGTATGAGTTTGCGGAGATGCTGGAGTTCCGGGAGTGGGCGCGGGGGTATTACGAGCTGGATTTGATTGTGAAGATCAACGAGGACGCGCGGGCGGGGCGCGGGGCGTATGGATCGCCGGTGGGCTATGAGACGCACGACCCGGTGACGGTGACGCACGAGCTGAAGACGGTGGCCCTGCAGCAGGTGATGGCCGAGCGGAAGTTTGACGCGCTGATCACGGGGATCCGGCGCGACGAGGACCCGACGCGCGCCAAGGAGCGGTATTTCTCTCCGCGGACGGCGGATTTCGAATGGGATTACAAGGACCAGCCGCCGGAGTTTTGGAACCAGTTCACGACATCGCTGGAGCCCGGCGAGCACATCCGCGTGCAGCCGCTGCTGGATTGGGCGGAGGTGGATATCTGGCGGTATATCGAGCGGGAGAAGATTCCGATCCCGCAGATGTATTTCGCGCGGCGCGGGGAGGATGGCGAGTTCTACCGGTTCCGCTCGCTGGGCTGCTGGCCGATCACGAAGCCGGTGGTGAGCACGGCCGCAACGATCCCCGAGATTGTCGCCGAGCTGATGGTGACGCGGACCAGCGAGCGCGCCGGCCGCGCACAGGACCACCATGAGCGCAACGCCATGCAGAAGCTCCGCGCCAAGGGGTTCATGTGAGTGCGGAATTCGGAGTGCGGATTGCGGAATGAAAAGCAGCGATTTGAAGGAGCGGACCTTTGACTTTGGGGTCCGGTGTGTGCGGCTTGCGGAGGCTTTGCCAAAGGGCAGAGCGGGCGACGTGCTGGCGTCGCAACTCCTCCGCTGCGGGACGTCTGTCGGTTCAAATTACCGTGCCGCCTGTCGGGGCAGGACACGGGCGGAGTTTATTGCGAAGTTGGGCATCGTCGAAGAGGAGTGCGACGAATGCCTCTTCTGGCTCGATTTGATCGCCCGCCTGGGCTTCATCAAGCTGGCCTCTCTGGAGCCCCTTCGGCAGGAGGCCGACGAGATTCTCAGCATCATCATTTCATCCATCAAAACAGCGCGCGCCAACGCCAGGGCCCACAAGCAACCATGACCACCACTCCGCATTCCGCATTCCGCATTCCGCAATCCGCAATCCGCACTCCGCACTCCGCAATCCTCTCCATTCACCCATTAAAACATTGAGCGCCAACGCCAGGGCCCACAAGCAACCATGACCACCACTCCGCACTCCGCAGTCCGCAATCCGCACTCGCAAAAACTTCGCATCGTGATCGTCGGGCATGTGGACCACGGGAAGTCCACCCTCATTGGGCGGCTGTTTCACGACACCAACTCACTGCCGGAGGGGAAGGTCGAGCAGATCCGGAAGGCGAGCGAGGCGGAGGGGATGGAGTTTGAGTTTGCGTTTTTGCTGGACGCGCTGCTGGAGGAGCAGGAGCAGAACATCACGATCGACACGACCCAGCTCCCGTTCCGCACGGCGCAGCGCGAGTATGTGATCATCGATGCGCCCGGGCACAAGGAGTTCCTGAAAAACATGGTGACCGGGGCGGCCAGCGCGGATGCGGCCATCCTGCTCATCGATGCTCACGAGGGGATCCAGGAGCAGTCCAAGCGGCATGCCTACCTGCTCTCGCTGCTGGGGATCAGGCAGGTGGTCGTGGCCGTGAACAAGATGGATCTCGTGGGCTACAGCCGGGAGGTGTTTGAAAGGATCCGCGAGGACTACTCGGTGTTCCTCCACAAGCTGGGCGTCACGCCGCGCCACTTCCTCCCCATCTCCGCGAAGCTGGGAAACAACATCACGGCCGCCAGCCCGGACATGCCCTGGTTTTCCGGTCCGGCGATCCTCCAGGCGCTCGACCAGTTCGAGATTCCCGTCCCCCCGGAGGGGCTTCCCCTCCGGCTTTTGCTGCAGGATGTCTACCGCTTCGACGAACGGCGGATCCTTGCGGGGCGGATTGAGGCCGGGCGCCTGGCCGTCGGCGAGGAGCTGGTCTTCTGGCCCGACCGCAAGCGCAGCCGGATCAAGTCGATCGAATCCTGGGGGGCGGATCACGCGCCCCGATCCGCAACCGTTGGCGAGTCGGTCGCGATCACGCTCGAGGAGCAGATCTTTGTGGAGCGCGGCCAGATTGCAAGCCACCCGGGGGTGGGCCCCGTCGAGGGCCGGGAGATTCACGCGAGCCTGTTCTGGCTCCACAGCGACCCGCTTCCCATCAACCAGGCGTTTACCCTCAAGCTGGGGACCCAGGAGGTCGAGGCCCGCCTCGTCGAGATCCAGCGCGTGCTCGATTCCTCAACCCTCGAGCCGATCACCGGATCCCGAACCGCCCTCCAGAAAAATGAGGTGGCGGATGTGCGGATCCGGGCCCGCCGCCCGATCGCCTTCGACAGCCATGACCGCGTCAGCGGAACCGGGCGGTTCGTCATCGTCTGGGGCCGGAGGATCGGGGGCGGGGGCATCGTGCGGGAGGCCGACTACGACCAGGCGCAGCCCGGCGTGGCAAGCGACAACATCACATGGACCCTGAGCCCGGTGACGCGGGAAAACCGGTCCGAACTGCTCGGGCACGGCGGGGCGGTCCTCTGGTTCACGGGGCTATCCGGCTCTGGAAAATCCACCCTCGCGACCGGGCTCGAATACCTCCTCCACCGCCGCGGGATGGCTTCGTTCGTCCTCGATGGCGACAACCTGCGGCATGGCCTCTGCTCGAATTTGAAGTTTTCCCCGGAGGACCGCTCGGAGAACATCCGTCGCGCCGGCGAGGTGGCCAAGCTGATGGCCGAGGCCGGGCTGGTCGTCATCTGCTCGCTCATCTCTCCCTACCGCGCCGACCGGAACCGCGTTCGGGAAATCTGCGGGCGCGACGGGATCCCCTTCGCCGAGATCTTTGTCAACGCGCCGCTGGATGTCTGCGAAGCCCGCGACCCGCGCGGCCTCTACAAGCGCGCCCGCGCCGGGGAGATCGCCGACTTCACCGGCGTCAGCTCGCCCTACGAGCCCCCCCTGGCGCCCGAGCTCGAGATCCTGACCGGCGAGACGCCCCTCGCGGCCTCCCTTGAAAAAGTCCTGGCTTACGCAGCCCGCCTGTCCCAGTCGCTTCCCGACACCCTCGAGTCCGGCGCCGGGTCCGGGATTTGAGCGGCCCTACCTCGGCAGCGGGGGCAGCCCGGTGATGCGCTCGCCGGGCCAGATGTTGTTTTTTGAGAACCACCCCTTGGGCATCTCGAGGGCGTAGGCGATGCGTTGGAACGTGCTTTTTGTGGTCTTCTCGCTCCTCGGCTCCATATCGTGGATCTCCATGATCGTGCCGTCGGGTCCGATAAAGGCGATCGAAAGCGGGACCAGCGTGTTCTTCATCCAGAACGCGGCCGGCCCGGTGGCGGGCATGACAAAAAGCATGCCGGCATTCTCGCCCAGCGACTCGCGGAACATCAGCCCGGCCACCCGCTCCCCGTCTTCGTCGGCCACCTCCGCCCGGACCTGAGCCGACCCGATCCGCAGGGCGGTGACCGGAAGCTCGGGCTGAGCGGTTTCGCGGGCAACCAAGGAGGCGGAAAAGACGTAAGCAATGAGGAACGCGGTGCAAATGGACATGGCAAAAGAAAAATTATCGAATCTGTTGACAGGCGCGAGCAGGATTTTGCACCCTCCGGAACTGTCTCCGCTCATGTCGCCGTCCTTGCCCTGCATCACAACTTTCAAATCCCCCCCCGATCGGATTGCCGGGAGCGCGCGCGGACAAGAGGCACTGCGGCCCTGATCCATGGCAAACTTTTTTCCAAAGTGGTCGAATGGGGTCCCTCTGAAGATTGTGGTTTGCGTGGCGGTGGTGGGGGCGGCGGTCACGGGCGGGATCTGGTATTATTTCACGCCGAAGTATACGCGGGTGGGGTATATGCCGACCCAGCCGGCGCCGTTCTCGCATGCGATCCACGTGGAGCAGCTCGGCATGGACTGCCGGTATTGCCACAGCTACGTCGAGGTGGCCTCGCACTCGAACGTGCCGACGACCCAGACCTGCATGGCCTGCCACACGCAAATCCGCGCGACGAGCCCCAAGCTGGAGGCCGTCCGGGAGAGCTGGAAAACCGGCGAGCCGGTGAGCTGGGCGCGCATCCACAAGCTTCCCGACTACTCGTATTTCAACCATGCCGTGCACGTGAACCGCGGCGTGAGCTGCTACAGCTGCCATGGGGCGGTCAACGAGATGCAGGTCGTGTGGCAGGACCAGCCGCAGAGCATGTCGTGGTGCCTGGACTGCCACCGCGCCCCTGAAAACAACCTCCGCCCGCCCGCCGAGATCTACAATATGAATTGGAAACCGCCGGAGGGGCAAACCCAGCGCGAGATTGGCATGAAGTTTAAAGAGGAGTGGGAGGTCAACCCGCCGGTTACCTGCGGAGGATGTCACCGATGAAACGCGTTCTGAACCATCCTCCCCGCGAGGCCCGCCCCACGCTCTGGCGCAGCCTTCGCGAGCTTGAAAACGACCCGGAATTCGCACGGCACCTTGAGTCGGAATTCCCTCGCGGAGCCGATGTTTACCAGGATAGCGGGCTCTCGAAGCGGGACTTCCTGAAGCTGATGGGCGCCTCAATGGCCTTGGCCGGGGTCGGGTTGACCGGCTGCCGCAGGCCGGAGGCCCACCTGGTGCCATTCACGAAGGGAGTGGAGTGGACGGTTCCCGGAAAGTTCCTCTACTACGCGACCGCGATGCCGGTTCGCACCGGAGCTCTCCCGCTCATCGCCACAACCTCCGACGGGCGCCCGACCAAGCTGGAGGGCAACCCCCTGCACCCGTCCTCAAACGGCGGGACCGATGCTTTCGCCCAGGCGGCCATCCTCGACCTCTACGACCCCCACCGCTCCCGCAACATCACCGAAAAGGGACAGGTCTCGGATCCGGCCGCCTTCGATGCCTTCCTCCAATCCGTCCGGCAGGCCGGCGGCCAGGGGCTCGCCTTCCTCGTCGAGCAAACCCTCTCCCCGACCCGCGACCGGCTGCGCGCCGACCTGGAAGCGAGTTTGCCCGGCCTGATCTGGGCCGAGTATGAGCCGCTGGGCAATGCCGATGCGGTCCGCGCCACCGAGGCGGCCTTCGGTCCGGGCGCAAGGCTTCTGCCGAAGTTTGAGAGGGCGGACGTGGTCCTTGCCATCGACAGCGACTTCCTGAGCCCTTCCGAGTCGGGCGTCGGCTACGCGGCAGGGTTCTCTGCCCGCCGCAACCCGGACCAGATGGGCGCGCCGATGAACCGCCTCTACGTGGTCGAGAACCACTACACGGTGACTGGCGGAATGGCGGACCACCGGCTTCGCTGCAAGGCCTCCGAGATGGGCGCCTTCGCCCGCGCGCTCGGTGCCCACATCGCCTCCAAGACTTCCGACGGCAACCTCGCGGCCATCGTGGGGGCCTATCCCGACCAGCACAGCCAGGCCGACCCCGCATGGATCGCGGCCTGCGCGCACGACCTCCTCGCCCACCCCGGGCGATCGCTTGTCCTCGCCGGCCCTCAAACCCCTGCTCCCGTGCAGGTCCTCATCCATGCCATCAACAGCGCCCTGGGAAACCTCGGCGCCACGCTGGTCGGCATCACCGACGCCTCTCCCGCAGCGGCAACGATCTCCGATCTGGCCGGAGCCATCGCCTCGGGCACCGTGCGCACGCTCTTCATCCTCGGCGGCAACCCGGCCTACAATGCTCCCGCCAACCTCGCCTTTGCCGACCTCCTGAAAAAGGTTCCCGATGTCGTGCGCCTCGGCCTGTTCGAGGACGAGACCTCGAAGCTGTCGCGCTGGCATGTGCCGGCGGCCCATTTCCTGGAGGCCTGGGGCGATGCCCGGAGCCTCGACGGGACGCTCACGGGCATCCAGCCGATGATCCTCCCTCTCTGGGGCGGCCTCTCCGAGCTGGACATCCTCTCCAAGCTCCTTGGAGGGAGCGCTGCGCAAGGCCCCGAGCTGGTGCGCGCGACTTTCGAGAAGCTGGCCCCTGCAGGCCTCGTCTCCGAGGCCGGAGGGATGGACCTCCTCTGGAACAGCTTCCTCCGCGTCGGATTTCTTCCCGGCACGCAGTGGCCCCAGGCGGCTCCGCAGCTCGCTGTTGCCTCCGCCGCCGCCCTCGCCAGCAGCGCCGCCGCCATCAAGGACGGGCTCGAGCTCGTCTTCCTCCAAAGCCAGAGCGTCGATGACGGCCGCTACGCCAATAATTCCTGGCTGCTCGAGACCCCCGACTTCGTCACCAAGCTCACCTGGGACAACGCCGTCCTCGTCAGCCCCGCAACCGCCAAGGCCCTCGGCATCACGGCCAACAACTTCGGGAAATTTGAAGAGATCGCGGAGAAGCTGGGCAACGACGTCAACTACGACCTCGTGGCCGACATCGTCGAGATCAGCGATGGCAGGACGCGCATCGAGGCGGCGGCGCTCGTCGCGCCGGGGCATGCCGACGGTTCGCTCTCGCTCGCCCTTGGCTTCGGGCGCAAATCGGTTTCCGCGCTCATGGAAAACGTCGGCTTCGACGCGTATCCGGTCCGCTCCTCGGAGAGTCCGAGGTTCACCCAGGGGGTCACCCTGAAGGTTACCGGCCGGGACTACCCGCTCGCCCAGACCCAGGAGCACCGCTCGATGGAGGGGCGCGACTTGGTCCGCGAGGGCACGCTCGACCGCTACAAGGAGGCTCCGGCGTTTGCGCAGGCCATGGGGATGGACGGTCACATCCCGCCCAACATCTCGCTCTTCACCCACCCGGCCCTCACCTCGAAGGAGCAGTGGGGCATGACGGTGGACCTCAACACCTGCACCGGCTGCAATGCCTGCGTCGTCGCCTGCCAGGCGGAGAACAACGTGCCCGTCGTCGGCAAGGACCAGGTCCGCAAAAACCGCGACATGGCATGGATCCGCATCGACCGCTACTTTGCGGGCGAGCCCGATGCGCCCGAGATGCTCTCCCAGGCGATCATGTGCCAGCACTGCGAGAATGCCCCCTGCGAAACGGTCTGCCCGGTCAACGCCACCGTCCACAGCGAGGATGGCCTGAACCTCATGGCCTACAACCGCTGCATCGGCACCCGCTACTGCGCGAACAACTGCCCTTGGAAGGTGCGGCGCTTCAACTATTTCGACTACAACCAGCGCCCGATCGACAAGCTCTACTGGGGCCCCCTCGCCAAGAAGGGCATGGCAGACAGCCTCAAGATGGCCAAAAACCCGAACGTCACGGTCCGCATGCGCGGGGTCATGGAAAAATGCACGTTCTGCATCCAGCGGATCGAGGAGGCCAAGATCGGCCGCCTCGTCGAGGCCGGGCCAACGCCCAAAAGCGAAACCCCTATCAGCACGTTCAAGGTGGCCTGCCAGCAGGCCTGCCCGAATGACTCGCTCGTCTTCGGCGACATCGCCGACCCCGAGAGCCGCGTGGCCCGCCTCCGGCAGTCCGAGCGCGGCTACACGATGTTCAAATACCTGAACGTCAGCCCGCGCGTGACCTACCTCGCCCGCATCAAGAACCCCAACCCGCGGATGCCGGGAGCCAGCCTCGTCGGGATGGCCAACGGTGCTCCGCACGGCGCGCACGGCAGCGATGCGGCGCATGGGGATCCCCATGGCGCCCCCGGGCCGCACGGAACCCACGAGCCCGCCACCGCAGCCCCCACCACACCGGAGGCCCACTAAACCATGTCCGAAGCCATACTTGAGGAAAAGCTGACCGACGAGGAGAAGCAGGTGGTCCGCCCTCCGCTCGTGCTCAACCAGCGCACGATGGGATGGATCAGCAGCTACATCAGCTCGATCATCGAGGGCAAAACCCCGCTCTGGTGGTGGATCTCAATGGGCGTCACCGTCCCGATGACGCTCATGTGCCTCGCCATGCTCGCCTACCTCATCGCCACCGGCGTCGGCGTCTGGGGAAACAACCACCCGGTCGGCTGGGCATGGGATATCACGAACTTCGTTTTCTGGATCGGCATCGGCCACGCCGGAACCCTCATCTCCGCGATCCTGTTCCTCACCCGCCAGAAGTGGCGCACGTCGATCAACCGCGCCGCCGAGGCGATGACGCTGTTCGCGGTCGTCTGCGCCGGCATCTACCCCGCCCTCCACGTCGGCCGCGTCTGGATGGCCTGGTTCCTTGCCCCCGTGCCCAATGCGAACGGCATCTGGCAAAACTTCCGGAGCCCGCTCCTCTGGGACGTCTTCGCGGTTTCGACCTACTTCACGGTCTCGGTGCTCTTCTGGTATACCGGCCTCATCCCCGACCTCGCCACGATCCGCGACCGCTGCACGTCCAAGATCAAAAAGTTTTTTTACGGGATTGCGGCGCTGGGCTGGCGCGGCGGCAACCGGCAGTGGCGTCACTACGAGAAAGCCTACCTGATCCTGGCCGGGCTCTCGACGCCGCTCGTGCTTTCCGTGCACTCGGTCGTCTCCTTCGACTTTGCCACCTCGGTGATCCCCGGCTGGCACACGACGATCTTCCCGCCCTACTTCGTGGCGGGCGCGATCTTCGGCGGCTTTGCCATGGTGCTCACGATCATGATCCCAGCCTGCGCGATCTACAAGCCGCTGCACGACCTCGTGACGATCAACCACGTGGACAAGATGTGCAAGGTCATCCTGCTCACCGGCTCGATCGTTGGCTACGCCTACCTCATGGAGCTCTTCATCGCCTGGTATGGGGCGAACCCCTTCGAGCGCGCCGCCTTCTGGTATCGGGCCGTCGGCCCCTACTGGTGGGCGTATGCGGCCATGATGTTCTGCAACGTCGTCGCCCCCCAGCTCTTCTGGTTCAAATATTTCCGGACGAACCTGCTCTGGGTCTGGATCATTGTCCAGTTCCCGAACATGGGCATGTGGTTCGAGCGCTTCGTCATCATCGCCACCACCCTGGCCCGCGATTTCACGCCGTCCGCCTGGGGGATGTTCCACCCGACGATCGTCGACATCCTCACGTTTGTCGGCACCTTCGGCCTCTTCACCACCCTCTTCCTGATCTTCATCCGCTTCCTGCCGATGATCTGCATGTTTGAAGTCAAAGCGGTCCTGCCCGAGGCGGACCCGCACCACGGGGAGGCCCACCACTGATGAACGCCGTCGGAAATCCCACCGCGCCCGTCTACGGCATCGCCGCCGAGTTCCAGAGCGCACGCGACCTCTACCGCGCCGCAGAAAAAATCCGGGACGCCGGGTTCGAGAAGTGGGACGTCTTCTCGCCGTTCCCGATCCACGGGATGGATGAGGCGATGGGCATGAGGCGCTCCCTGCTGGGCAAAATCGTTTTCCTGGGAGGCCTGACCGGGTTCCTGACGGCCGTGACCCTGCAGTTCGGGCCCTCGTCGTTCCTCTACCCCCTCATCGTCGCGGGCAAGCCCACCAACCTCTTCACCGTCCCGGCATTTTTCCCGATCATGTTCGAGCTCACGATCCTGGTCTCGGCCTTCACCGCCGTCTTCGGCATGCTCCTCATGAACGGCCTGCCGCGCCTCAACCACGCGCTCTTCAACTGGGACCGCTTCAAAAAGGTCACCGAGGACAAGTTCTTCGTCGCCATCGAGGCGCAGGACCCGAAATTTTCCGAGGCGGCCGTCCGCGACCTCCTCGCCTCGCTGGGCGGCACGAATATCACCGCGATCCACGGAGACTGAGCCATGCTGAAATACTTCTTCGCTCTCTTCGCCCTGCTCGTCCTCCTTGTCGTCTCGATCGCTGGATTCCGCGGGCAAAAATCCTCCCGCCCACCGATCGAGATTTTTCCCGACATGGACCACCAGCCCAAGGTGAAGGCCCAGGTGCCCAGCGCATTTTTTGCCGATGGCCGGGGCAACCGCCTCCCCGTGCCGGGGACGGTCCCCATGGGCTACGCCGCCCCTCTCCACAAGCCTGTGGACGGCTCGGTGGGCGAGGCTTCCGGGCCCTACTCGCAGATCTACTTCTCGTCGGGCCCCGTCTACTTCGACACCGGCAAGATCGGCGACCAGTGGGGGACCGGCATGCCGTTTGAGATCTCGCCCGACTGGATCTCCCGCGGACGGGAGCGCTTCACGATCAACTGCTCGGTCTGCCATGGGGCCACCGGTGCCGGCAATGGCATCGCCGGAAAATACGGCCTTGTCGCCATTGCCAACCTCCACCAGGACCGCATCCGCCAGATGGCCGACGGCGAGATCTTCAACACCATCACCCACGGCAAAAACACGATGATGGGCTACGGCGACCGCATCCAGGTCCAGGACCGCTGGGCCATCGTCGCCTACATCCGCGCCCTCCAGAAATCCCAGGGCGGAGCCACGATTGAGGATGTGCCGCCTGCCGAGCGCGCGGCGCTGGAGGCCGGGAAATAGACCATGAGCGAGCAACCCACCACATTTGACTACAAGCACGTCGGAGGGCGGTTCCTCGGCCTCGTCGCCACGGCGATCGTCGCCTATGCCGCCCTCTTTGCCGGGGCCGCCTTCGATGCGAAGCAGTTCGCGTTCTCCTACCTGTTTGCCTTCACCTTCTTCTTCACGATCTGCATGGGCGGGCTCTTCTGGATCCTGGTCCACCACGGCCTCGACGCCGAGTGGAGCGTGGTCGTCCGCCGCCAGCTCGAAAACCTGGCGAGCCTGCTCGTCGTGATGGGGATCCTCTTCATCCCGCTCGTTTTTGTGGCCCCCAAGCTCTGGTATTGGATGACCAAATCCCCGGGCGAGGACATCCTCCTCGACGAGAAGTGGCCCTACCTGACCCCCTGGTTCTTCTGGCTCCGCGCCGCCTTCTACTTCGCCTTCTTCACCGTCGCCTCGGTCTGGCTCCGCGCCAACTCCATCCTCCAGGACAGGGATGGCGCCCCGCGCTACACGGTCTTCAACCGGAGGATCACGTTCGCGAGCCTCCCGCTGTTTGCGGTCTGCCTCACGTTCTCCGCCATCGATTGGCTCATGGGCCTCGACTACCACTGGTTCTCAACGATGTGGGGCGTCTACATTTTTGCGGGGTCCGCGCTGAGCGCGATGTGCGTTCTCGTCCTCATCATCACGGCGCTTCGCGGGGCGGGCTACTTCGAGAACATCATCAGCGTCGAGCACTACCACATCATGGGCAAGCTCATGTTCGCCTTCACCGTGTTCTGGGCCTACATCGGGTTCAGCCAATACATGCTGATCTGGTATGCGAACATCCCTGAGGAGACCGTCTACTTCCTGCGCCGCAACACCGAAAACTGGCAGGTCCTGAGCACCGCCCTCGTCGTCGGGCACTTTTTTGTGCCGTTCCTCATGCTCCTGCCGAACCCCGGGAAAAGAAAACCCGCCTTTCTTTGCGGCATGGCCGTATGGATTCTTGTGATGCACTTGCTCGACATGTATATCGTTGTGCTGCCCGCCCTGCATAAATCCGGGGTCTCGGTGAGCTGGATGGACGTCGCCAGCCTGGCCGCCATCGGCTGCACCCTGGCCGCTGTCTTCCTCAAGCGCCTCGGCGACGCGCCGCTCTGGCCGCTCCGCGACCCCCGCCTGCCCCAATCCATCGCACTCAAAAACTAATGGCCTCCGATGCTTCCAAAGCGGCCTCCCGCAAGGCCCCCGCCCTCTGGCCGATCTTTGTGATCGGCCTGCTGATGCTGGTGCTTTTCTGGATCGTCAACAAGGGTCTCCTTGGCTGGGACGTCTCCAACCCCGAACCCGAGGAGGCCGCGCGCGCTGCGCTCCGCGCCAAAAACCTCTCCGAGCTCCAGGCCGAAAATGCCAGCAAGCTGGATTCCTATGCCTGGGTTGACCGCGCGAAGGGCTCCGTCCAAATCCCGGTCTCCGCCGCGATGGACCTCGTGCTGGCCGACCTCAACGCGTCCGGGCCCCGCGCCGCCTATCCCGTCACCCCTCCCGCCGCCGCGCCTTCCGCGCCCCCGGCGGCACCCATCCCGGCCGCACCCGGAGCCAACCCCACTCCATGACAGCCGGCGCCCTCCTCCTCATCGGCGGCCTGGTCTTTCTGAGCGGCACGGCGCTTGCCGCGTTTTATTGGGCGGTCAAGGACGGCCAGCTCAACAACCTGCCCGAAGGCGCCCGCTCGATCTTTGATGACGACGAGCCCGTCGGCGCACCCACAGACAAGTTTCCTTCGAGCCAATGAAAGAACAAAGCCTGATTTCCTCATTCAATCCGGCGAACAATCCGGACACCCTCGCCTCGCATGAGCGGGCCGAGATTGACGCCTCCACGCGCTTTCCGGTTCTCCTTTTCTTCGGATCCGCCATTTTCTGGCTCCTTGTGGGCTCGCTGCTCGGCCTGATCTCCGCGTGGAAGATGACGCATCCCGCGCTCTTCGATCAGATGGCATGGCTCACCTTCGGGCGCCTGCGGCCGGCGCACCTGAACTCCGTGATTTACGGCTGGGCCTCCGCGGCCGGCATCGGCGTCGGCATCTGGCTCATGGCCCGCCTCTGCCGGGTCCCCCTCCTCCACTCGAAGCTGCTCATCAGCGCCGCAATTTTCTGGAACCTCGGGGTGCTTGTCGGCGTCCTCGGAATTCTCGCCGGGGACAGCCGCTCGATCGAGTGGCTCGAATTCCCCGGCTACGCCACGCCGATCCTCTTTGTGGCCTACGCATTCATCGGCATCTGGACGATCATCATGTTCCGTTTCCGCAAGCCGGGGCACGTTTACGTCTCGCAGTGGTATCTCTTCGCGGCCTTCCTCTGGTTCCCGTGGCTCTACGCCACAGCGAACATCCTTCTCATCTGGCAGCCGATTCAAGGCTCGGCCCAAGGTGCGGTGAACTGGTGGTTTGCCCACAACGTTCTGGGTCTCTGGTTCACTCCCATCGGCCTGGCCAGCGCCTATTACATGATCCCCAAGGTCATCGGGCGACCGATCCACAGCTATTACCTGAGCATCCTCGGGTTCTGGTCACTCGCCCTCTTTTACAGCTGGAATGGCATGCACCACCTGATCGGCGGACCCTTCCCGGCCTGGATGGTCAGCGCCAGCGTCGTCGCCTCGATCATGATGTTCATCCCGGTTGTCACGGTGGCGATCAACCACCACATGACCATGCGCGGCCATTTCGGCGCCCTGAAGTGGAGCCCAACGCTGCGCTTCACCGTCTTCGGAGCCATGACCTACACGCTGGTCAGCCTCCAGGGCAGCTCGATGGCGATCCCCTCGCTCAACACCCTCACGCACTTCACCGACTACACGATCGGGCACGCCCACCTCGGCCTCTACGGGTTCTTTACGATGATGCTGTTCGGGGCCATGTATTACATCGTGCCGCGGCTCACGGGCTGGGAGTGGCCATCCGCACAGGCCATCCGCTGGCACTTCTGGCTTGTCGCCACCGGCATCATCCTCATGGTCGGCTCGCTGAGCATCGGAGGCGTCCTTCAAGGCCTTGCCCTTTATGACACGCAGGTCGCGTTCCGCAGCTCCCTCGAATACGCCACCCCGTTCCGATGGGTGCGCGGGATCTCGGGCTTCCTCCTTCTCGGGGGGCACCTTGTCTTCGCCGGGCTCTTCACGGCCATGCTTCTTAAGGTCGGACAGCGGAAGGAGGGGCCGGCCTACTTTGCCACGCCGGCCAACGTCGAGGGGGCGCCGCTATGAATAAACTCCCGCTGATCTTCCTGGGCGTTTTCCTCACGTTCGCATCGTCCTGGCTGGGGCTCGTGGCCTACCCCTACCTCACGCTGGGCCGCATGCAGCCGCTTCCCGATGAGGACACCGGGGGATACTTCCCCCCCAGCGAATCCGGCCTGGCGATTGCCGGGCAGCGCGCCTACGCAACCAACGGCTGCGTCTATTGCCACAGCCAGCAGGTCCGCCTCGCACCGCTCTCCACCGACATCGCAAAGGGGCTGGGCCCGCGGCAGACGGTCGCCCGCGACTACCTGCGCGCGCAGCCCGCCTTCCTCGGCACGATGCGCACCGGCCCCGACCTTTCGAACATCGGCGTGCGCCAGCCGGATGCCAACTGGCACCACAAGCACCTCTACGAGCCGCAGACCGTGACCGAATGGTCGATCATGCCGTCGTTCCGATACCTCTACAAAATGCAGAAGATCGAGGGGCAGCCATCGGCCGTGGCGCTCAAAGGCCTCTCTGGTCCGCACGCCCCCGCTCCCGGCTATGAGGTCGTCCCCTCCGACGAGGCCAAGGCGCTCGTGGCCTACCTGCTCTCACTCAAACGAAACTACCCGCTCCCGGAATCCCCGGAGCCACCTGTGAATTAATCCCGTGACCCCGCCTATCCAGCCGCCCCGTGAAGGGTTCCATGACGAAGAGCGCCCGAGCGACATGAGGGTGTCCGAGGTGCATGGCTCGATCCTCCGCGAGCGCGCGGAACCCTGCGACGGCTATGAGCCCATCCCCCTCTGGCTCATCACGCTCTTCTTCGGCATCGTCTTCTGGGCCGGCCTCTACCTCGCCTACTTCAGCGGGGGCTTCCGCCCGGATGTCTTCAACCCCGCCCAGGTCGCATGGGCCGGCGGCGCCCCGGCAAAGGCGGACGGCCCGGTGGACCCCAAAGTTCTCGGCAAGCGCGTCTTTACACAAAACTGCGTGGTCTGCCACCAGACAACCGGGCTCGGCGTGGCGGGGCAGTTCCCGCCCCTCGTCGGCAGCGAGTGGGTCGTTGGCGGCGGCTGGCACGGCGACAACCACCTCGTCAAAATCCTCCTCAACGGCCTCCAGGGCCCGATCCAGGTCAAAGGCGATACCTACAACAACGCCATGCCCCCGTGGAGCCAACTCAGCGACGAGCAGATCTCTGCGGTCCTCACCTACATCCGCTCCGAGTGGGGGAACGATGCGCCGCCTATCCCCACGGAATACGTTCAGCTCATCCGCGAAGCCGCCGCAGGCCGCACGGAGCCATGGTCCCAGCCGGACCTGCAGGCCATCCCCTCAGAGAAAGTTCCTGCTCCCGCCGCTGCTCCCGATCCGGCTCCTGCCGCAGAAATGCCCGCAGAAACGGCCGCTCCCGCCGGGGCTTAGGACATCGCGGGCAAGTCCCGCATCCTAACTTTTATTAGTATTTTTCTTGCACGGAGCGAAATTTATTAGCTGAATCAAAATTTCAACTATGAATCTATCACATATCACCAGCCAAACCCTTCGTCGCGTCCTCACTCTGACCGAACGAAAGGACGAGCTCATCAGCCTCGTTGCCGAGATCGAAACGGAGATCTCCAACGTTCTCGGAGCCGCCACAGCCCCATTGGTCAGCGCCGCCGGAAGAATCTCCGACTCCGCCCTGAGCGTGGTCGAGCCCAAGGCAAAGAAGGCCCGCAAACCCTCCCGCAAGAGCTCCGGCAAAAAGGCGGGCAAAGGCGGAATGAAGAGCCAGATCCTCGGGCTCCTGGAGCAGGCCGGCTCGCAGGGCATGCGCGTGAAGGACATCGCCGCCGCACTCGGAAAGTCTGTCGGCAATGTCTCGGTCTGGTTCAGCACGACCGGAAAGGAGATCACACACAAAATTTCTCCCGGCCTCTACTCCGTCCTGGGGGCGAAGCCGGTTGAGGCCGCCGCCGCTCCGGAAGCCGCCAGGAAGCGGGCCGCTAAAAAAACTACCGTTAAAAAGGTCGTTGCTAAAAAGCCCGCTCCTCTGAAGAAGGCTGCGGCCCCCGCTAAAAAATCCGCACCAAAAGCTCCGGCCGCTAAGAAGGCTGCAGCCAAAGCTCCTGCGAAAAAGTCCGGGCTCTCGCCGGCCGGGCGCGCCAAGCTCTCCGCGTCCATGAAGGCCCGCTGGGAAAAGCGCCGCGCCGCTCAGGCCGCCTCGTTCTAAGCCCATCCCGAAGCGCAACTCTTGCGAGCCCATCCGATGGCCCCGGCCGCGGATGGGCTCGCTGCTTTTCCGCCCGGCCCCGCACAAATTGCCGATTGAGCTCCGGGAGGAATCGGTATGGGATGATCTCTTATGGCGCAGAACGACCCATTCTACGTGCTTCCGGCGGCCTTTGGCATCTGGAGGGACTACAGCGCCCGCAAGCTCTGGATGGACCTGGTGGCGGGGCTGACATTAGGCGTCATCGCGCTGCCGCTGGCGATGGCGTTCGGAATAGCATCCGGCGTGACGCCGGAGCAGGGGATCTACACCGGGATCATCGCCGGGTTTCTCATCTCGTTTTTCGGCGGCACGCGGCTTTGTGTCGGCGGCCCGACCGGGGCGTTTGTCGTCATTGTTTACGGGATTGTTCAGACCTACGGCTTTGAGAAGCTGGTCGTCTGCACGATGCTGGCTGGCGTCCTGCTCATCGCGATGGGGCTCTTCAAGGCGGGAACGCTCATCAAATTCATCCCCTACCCGGTCACGACCGGATTCACGAGCGGGATCGCCGTCATCATCCTCCTCAGCCAGGTCAAAGATTTTTTGGGGTTGCCCGCGGGCACCCTGCCCGTGGATTTTTTTGAAAAGATCCCTGAGCTTTGGCGCGCCCTGCCGGGCGCCGATGTCTCGACGCTCGGCCTAGCCCTCGTGTCCCTCATCCTGCTCCGCCTCTGGCCGCGCCTTCCCCTGCGTCATATCCCCGGCCCCATCGTGGTTCTGGTCCTCGGCACCCTCGCCGCGCTCTGGCTGGGGCTGCCGGTTGCGACCATCGGATCCCGCTTCGGCGGAATCCCCGCCGGGCTGCCGGCCTTTCATTTCCCTTCGGTCTCGCTGCCCGTGATCCAGGAGATGTTCCAGCCCGCCATCACGATCGCGCTGCTGGCGGCGATCGAGTCCCTGCTCTGCGCGGTGGTGGCGGACGGGATGACCGGCGACCGGCACAACGCCAACACCGAGCTCGTCGGGCAGGGGATCGCCAACCTCATCGCCCCCCTGTTCGGCGGGATCCCCGCGACCGGGGCCATCGCGCGCACGGCCGCCAACATCCAGGCCGGCGGCGTCTCACCGCTCTCGGGGATGATCCACGCCGCCACCCTCCTCGGCATCATCCTCATCGCCGCCCCGCTGGCCAAATTTATCCCCTTGGCCAGCCTGAGCGCGATCCTTGTGGGCGTTGCGCTGCGCATGGGCGAGTGGCGGGAGTTCGCGAGGCTCCGCAAGCTTCCGGTTGCTGATGCGGCGGTCTTCCTGGCAACCTTCCTGCTTACGATCGTCTTCGACCTCACGGTCGCCGTGGAAATCGGCATGCTTCTGGCCGCCATGCTCTTCATCAAGCGGGTGACGGATACCACCGTCATCCACCAGGTCACCGCGCACAACGAGGACGAGGGGGAGCGCCACTCGATCCTCGGCAAGCACGTCCCTGAGGGAGTCACGATCTACCGGATCGCAGGCCCGTTTTTGTTCGGTGCGGCGGACAAGCTCGAGGACGCTCTGGTGGCGGCCAACGCCCGGCCTAAGGTCGTCATTCTGAGAATGCGCGCGGTGACGTCGATGGATGCCACCGCGCTCAACGCCCTTGAGCTTCTCGTATCCAAAGTCAAGGCCCAGGGCGGGCATGTCATCATCTGCGGGGCTCACACCCAGCCGTATTTCATGATGACCCAGGCAGGGTTCCTGGACGAGATCGGCGACGACCATGTGGCGGCCGATGTCGATGAAGCCCTTCGCATCGCCCGCTCCATCATCAAGGGGCCGGGCAATTCTTCTGGCGAGGCCCCCGGCGCGATGGTGTAATCCCGCGCATGCTCGAGATCCATGTTCTGGCCAGCGGAAGCCACGGCAACGCGCTCCTCCTGTCCCATGGTAGCTGCCGCGTGCTCGTCGATGCCGGCCTCAGCGCCCGCAAGCTCACGGCCCGCCTGGAGTCCTGCGGAACGCCTCCCGGCCAGCTGGACGGGATCCTCCTCACCCATGAGCACGGCGACCACACGCGCGGCCTCAAAGTGCTCGTCTCAAAATCCCGCATCCCCGTCTTTGCAACCCCCCTCACGGCCGACCACCTCAAACGGTCCGGGATCTCAGCGGATTGGAACCTCTTTTCGAGCGGAATGTCGTTCCGCGTCGGTCCGCTCGAAGTTTTTGCCTTCCCGGTCCCTCACGATGCGGCGGACCCGGTCGGTTTTGTCGTTCGCTGCGAGGAGGGCTCATTCGCCGTGCTCACCGACTTGGGCTATGCGACCCGACAGGTCATCGAGGCCGTCCGCGGAGTCAACGCCCTGCTCATCGAAACCAATCATGATGAGGCGCTGCTCCAGCAGGACATCAAGCGGCCCTGGTCGGTCAAGCAAAGGATCCTCTCCCGCCATGGCCACCTCTCCAATGCCGCCGCCGCCGATCTCGTTGGAGAGATCGCCAGCGAGGCGCTCTCGCACGTCGTCCTGGGCCACCTGAGCCGCGACTGCAACTCCCCCGAACTTGCGTGCTCCGCCGTGAGCTCGCGTCTCGAGGCCAAAGGGCACCGCGGCGTGGCCATCCAGTGCGCCCCGGGCGAAGAGGGAGCGCCCATCCTGAGGTTTGCCTGCCAGAAGGCAGCCGGCCCGCTTCAGCCCGCCGCTCGGATCGCCTGAGGAGCGTCCCCGCCCCGGCAGTCCCCGCACTCACCAAAAAATTCCAGCGAGTGGTGGAGGTTGGAGAACCCGTAACGGCTGGCGATCTGCTTTTCGTGGTCGGCCAGCGGGCACGTTTCGTCGAGGACGACAACCTTCCCGCAGGCGGTGCAGACGATGTGGTCGTAGTGTTTTCCGGGCAGGTGAAGCTCGAAGTAGCTGCAGGCCCTCTGGAGGTTGACTTTCTGCACAAACCCGTAGCGCTCCAGGAGCGAGACGGTGCGGAAGACCGTCGCATAGTCGGGTCCCTTGAACCCGTGCGAGGCCAGCCCGGTGA
>Ga0247844_1002274_pt1 | contig 31902 bp, 29 predicted proteins | sample LaCtaG_FD_192421 | JGI IMG/M metagenome (GOLD analysis project Ga0247844, IMG submission 192421) | Freshwater microbial communities from meromictic Lake La Cruz, Castile-La Mancha, Spain - LaCruzMarch201714.5m_1 | ecosystem: Environmental > Aquatic > Freshwater > Lake | place: Spain: Castile-La...
AAATGAAAACTGGGTTCAAGTAAAGTGGTGTGAAAGATGTGCTTCCAAACTACGCTAACTTATGTTCGAGGCGGCACCGGCTACGCCGGTGTGGGAGTTAAAATATGAACAACTATTAAGCGTAACACATCTCTTAATTCAGCATTTTCATAGACCATTTTTTCTTCTGACAACTTTTCTTTCTTTTTTATTTCTTCAACCAATGGGGATATGATTTCTTTGTAAATACCAATCTCCTTTTTTCCAATTTCAACTTGCTTTAAAATGGCCCGATTTAGCTCTTTTGAAAAACAACCAAAAACAAGAAGTTCAGCGTAAGTTCTGGAGTGACCTAATTTAACAAGTTCTTCAGTAATCTCATTTCTCAATTTTCTATTCATTATTAACCTCTGTGTTGAGGGTTTCAGACTGTTAATACAGCATCAAATCGTTTAAAGAATAAACTTTTTTTGTTTTACAACTCTTAATCTATCTGATTTTTCATGATTTTTTCCACAAAAAAAACCCATCCCACATTGAACTAAGGTTCTAATTAAAGCCGTTTAGTTTTACAAATTTTAAGTCTTTCCATTTAAATCTCTAGAAATCCCTTGGTCACAGGTGCCATATTTGTTTCCCTAATGATGTACTAGGCAACTATCATCTTTAAGAAAGCAAGCCCTTCTGAATATTTTTCTCTCGTTCCTCGAACTGAGTAAAAATTTAGTGGCTTGCACCGCCGTTCTTCGCACCAGTACGCACTTCTTAATTTCAAAAAGATTTATTTCTCGTTCCACTGCAAGGATCAACGGGTGAATAATAATGAATCTGTACTTTTGTTATCAATTATTCTGCTTTTCTAAGGCCTTATTTCACCACCTCACAATCTTTTTTTGTGTACTCAGCATTAAGATTAATTTTTATTAAATTCATAGCCAACTTAGTGTAGACTTTTAGTGACACCGTATTTAAGGCTATTTAAAAAACTAAAATTGTGTTAAAGAATCGTGGACATGTACTTTAGTTTTGAGGGAAAAGTAGTAGCTTTTACCTATTTGAGATAGCAGAATTAATTAAGGTAAAATAAAATCAACAAGGAAATATGTGTATGAATTTAATCAAGCCCCCTGCTGTCAATATCGAGTTTAAAGGTATTGGGGACAACGATCAAATAAAATATGAAAAGGCAGACATATGTAAAGCTGGACGCTTAGGGGCTAGTTATGCCATTTCTTTTTACCAAATTGACTACCAAGCACTTGCTAATTCTCTTTCTGGATCAAGCTCGCTAAAGCCAGAAAACTCAAAATTAATCCCTGTTGCAAAAATTGTCTTGGATCAAGAAGCCTTTTTGCGACTCAGAACAGAAATAAACACCTTGCATGATTTAGTTTTTAATTCTCAACCTATAAAATAAACGAGCAGTAACGATGAGTAACTCTGTAAGCATTCAAATTGAAGATTCCGCTAGTCCAAAGGAAAGCAATCTGAATTTTTCGCAAAGTTCTACTCCTTGCGCCACTCCTTCCATAGCCCAAATTGATGTTTCAGATTTCAGTTCATTTTTAAATAATTATAAAGAAAATGAAAAACTCAAAATTTTACTTAATGAAATTATACATAGCTCGATCGTGGTTAGAGACTTTTTGGGTCTTCAACTGGACTATGCATTGGGTAACATTGCAGAAGAATTTTTTAACAAAGAAAAAGAATCGTTTTATTCCATGGCAAGCAAGCTATCAAATGAAGAACTAAAATCTATGATTGCTTTGCTTTTGAAAAACTCCAACATTAGTCTTAATCCAGATAATTTGTCTGGGCTTTTAAATTGTGATTTATACAAAATTGAAGAAGCGCTCCTTGCAATTCAGAAAGACATAGAAGATGACGACCCAAGTTCAACTTAACGCAGAAATTGAAGGCAAAAAGCTGTCCGGTGATTCACGAGACCCCATTCGAAATAGAGGGCTTTGTAGAATCAATAACAAAGAATATCACTCCTTCATCGCAAACGATAATTCAAACGCAGTGATTATTCAGTCTCTTTCCAACGAAGAACCAATATCTCAAACATCATCACGGTTGGTTAATGACAATATCTCTAATGTAGCTCAAATAAGCCTATACTCAACTAGTAATAAATATACTCATTCTGTGGAGAACAAAACAGGACGCCATAAAACAAATTGTTGGGACTTTAAAAAGCACACCCTTGCAAAAATATCAAAACCTAATCCAACAACAATCAACTCTATGCAAAAGAGACTAAAAAACGAAAAACACGCATGAATTTAACTTCACTTAGTTTTTGCACTTGCAGACCACAAACGTTAGGTTAGTCTACCAATAGGTTAATTGGTCAAATTCAGCAACAAACCTGAACAAAGTTTTTTTGCAAAATCAAAAATTAAGTGATTCGATATCAAGTATAGCAGTCAGCAATAACACAAAAACATTTCCAAATTCTAGCTCTTTTATTCCCTTGTAAAACACTCCTTCCCAAGATTTGCAAAATCCCATGAAATTCATTTAAATACAATTTTGTCACAGATCTTACCTTCCCAGCCAAGTTTTAAAGCTGCAAATGTTAATTTTCACAAATTGATATTTGCAGCTTTTTTTTTGCAAAATTACAAATACTGGCCGTCTCATTTTTAAACAGCTGTATTGTTTTTTAACAAACCACCAGCTCCCTAATGTGAAAAAGATCAACAGCATACCACCTTTTGTCGCTTGGCACCACAATTGCATCTCATGTACGCAACTAGTATATCATCATTAAAATGGGAGTTTTTATGAAGTTTATTTTTACAGCTATCATGCTGACATGCCTCTCGCTTAGCTCATTTGCTGGCCAAGCTAAAGAACAAAGATTGCCGGCCGCTCGTGATGTCTTTGAATGCCTTGTCTCTAACTTTTGGAGCGTCTATTACGTTCAAGTCGATGAACCATCGCAAGCCATACCTGAGGCCAAAAGAAACTGTGAAATCAATGGTGGGCTCTATTGTTATTCAGTAAAAGACTACAAAGCTCAGTGCCAGAAATTTGTTTCTTCAGGGTCAACATTTACTTGCAAATTAGAAAACCGTTACGACAAATCTAAAAAATATGACATCCAGGCTTGTGGTAGCCGATTAGAAGCACAGGCACGCGTCCTTGCCAAATGCTATGCGGCCCAGATTAGCAATGCCGCAGGAAACTGTCCTCTTCCCAATGTTGTTTGCACACTAGAGTAAAAAATGACGGCCCTCCGTTTTTTGGAGGGCCTTTAAATTTATAAAATTAACTTTTGTGAAGAGCGATTTCTAACACTTCATCAAAATGGCTTACAGGGTAAAACTTCATTCCTTTACGATGCCTTTCTGGAACTTCCTTTAAATCTTTCACATTCTTTTTAGGCAAAATGATTTCGCGTATTCCTGCCCTCTTCGCCGCCAACACTTTTTCTTTTAATCCACCGATCGGTAGAACTTTTCCGACAAGACTCAATTCCCCTGTCATTGCGAGAGTTGAGCGAACGCGTTTATTGGTGGCCAAACTATAAAGCGCCAATGCCATTGTTATCCCTGCACTTGGTCCATCTTTCGGAGTCGCTCCAGCAGGCAAATGCAAATGGACTTCATGATCACCAAGAAAATCTAAAGCTTCTTCTTCACTTTTTGCTTCAGCATCTTTTTTCTGATCCGTATTTTCATTTTTAGGTGCTGGTTTTTTCTTGGTCGCTTTTTTGGCCTTTGCGGCCTCAATTAATTTTTCTTGACGAATTTTTTCATCTAATTCAACTTGCAAAAGTTTTTTTACATAACTGTAAGCGAGCGAAGCGGACTCATTCATGACATCGCCTAACTGGCCAGTCAATTTAAAAGTGCCTTTCCCTTTAAGAGGTAATGTTTCAATTGTTAAAATATCACCGCCGTAAGCCGTCCACGCAAGACCCGTTACAACACCAGGCCTATCACTTTTAGAAGCCATGTCAGATTCAAAAACTTTCATTCCTAAATATTTTTCGAGCTCTAAAGGTTTTGGGGCAAATTTTTTGAATTTTCTCGAATTAACTTTTTCCGCGGCCGCTTTACGGCAAAGTTTTGCTATAATTTGCTCGAGACTTCTAACTCCTGGCTCACGGGCATAATCGGCGATAAGGGCCTTTAAAGTTGCATTACTGAGTTGAAAATCACTTGATTTAAGTCCATGCTTCTTCACTTGCTTTGGCACAACCCAACGTCTAGCTATCGCCACTTTTTCTTCAAGTGAATAACCAGAAAGCTCGATGACTTCCATACGATCAAGAAGTGGCTCAGGGATTTCTGCCATGTAATTTGCTGTTGCAATAAAAAGAACTTTTGATAAATCAAAAGGGACATCTAAAAAGTTATCAATGAATTGTATGTTCTGTTCAGGATCTAAAACTTCAAGGAGTGCTGAAGCAGGATCACCTTGAAAAGATTTTCCAAGTTTATCAATTTCATCAAGCATGATCACAGGATTATTAACAGCAACACGCTTTAACACCTGCAAAATTCTTCCAGGCAAAGCACCAACATAAGTCCGCCTGTGCCCCTTGATTTCCGCTTCATCTCTCATTCCGCCTAAGCTAAAGCGATAAAATTTTCTTCCAAGGGCATGAGCAATAGAACGGCCAAGCGATGTTTTACCAACACCAGGAGGCCCTACCAAACAAAGAATTGTTCCATCGTGAGTTGGTTTTAATTTTCGAACGGCCAAAAATTCCATGATCCTTTCTTTTGGTTTTTCTAAACCATAATGATCATGCTCCAAAATGTTTTTGGCTTTAGGGATATCAATAATTTCCTCAGTCGAAACACTCCAAGGAAGATCTATAATCCAATTTAAATAGGTTCGAGAAACATTGTACTCAGGAGAATTATCAGAAATCATTTCGAGACGCTCAAGCTCTTCTTTAGCTGCCGTCAAAACATTTTCTGGAAGGTTTGCCTTTTCTAGTCCTTCTTTAATTCGCTTAATATCACGGCCTTTATCATCTTCATCCATTCCAAGTTCAGTCCGAATGACTTTAAGTTGCTCACGAAGATAATATTCTCTCTGATATTTATTCACCTTATCGTTCACTTCATCAGAAATTTTTTTCTGAATATCAGCGACTTCTTTTTCGCGTTTTAAATAAACGAGAAGTTTGGCAAAACGTTTTTTTACAACAAGCGTTTCGAGAAAATCTTGAGCTTCGGGAATATCTAAAGAAAGTGCAAAGGCCACAAGGTCTGCTAAGGCCCCAGGTGATGGCGAATTAATCATCGCCAATTTCATTTCTTCATTAAAATAAGGATTAATTTCAGAAAGTTTTTTCACCTGATTAATAACAGAGCGAGTGTAAGCATCAAGCTCTTCGTCCACTTCAATAATATCATCAAAAACTTCTATCTTCGTCTCAATGGGACGATGATCACTTATAATTTCATTCGCGCGATAACGTTTCACTCCATGAACCAAAATATTCACAGATCCATCTGGCAATTTTAATTTTTTGACGACCTTACAAAGAACGCCCACTTTATAAATATCTTTTGCATGGACATCTTTGCTGCCAACTTCAACACTCTCTTCACTATATTCTTCTTCGGTTTCAACAGCGCTTTCATTATTACTCTGAACTTCTTCATCATGAAATTTAACAAGATTGAGTGCAACATAGCCAACCTTCATAATGCTTTCATCTAGCTCCGGTGTGAAACGATCTTGAGTTAAAATAATAGGAGCTATCATCCCAGGAAAAATGGGACTATTCATGATAGGCACAATTATCACTTTTTCAGGATATTTCACTTCCTCTTTTTTAGGAGCATTCACCTGCACTTCATAACCATTTTGCTTTTCGGCCATTTTGCCTCCCTTACTTTTTTACATCCATAACCAAACGGCCAGGATTTTCAAGATAAAAAATATCAATACTCACATTGTCTTTAAGCGATAACTCAAGCGAAAGCGAATCCTCAGAAACTGGGAAAAATTTAATCTCTTCAACGAAACGAGTTTTCCCAAAAGATTTTATAGCACCATCAAGTGTTGTATCAAAAAAATCAATAAAAATTTTTTTATCCTTGCTATTAAAATTTCCATACACTCGTGGAATTTGTGGTGTTGAAAAATCAAAAACAACTCGTTCGTAACCTTCCTTCTTTGCAAAAGAATGTCTCATGGCTTTGATGTTTGAAACGACTTTAGTGGAACCGTTATGAAAAATACCATTATCAATATAAATTGCTTTTTTGCTTAAATTTAATTTTCGAATACGCGCTTTCGTAAGATCTTGAGCATAAACATTTAAAAAAATATTTATGACAAAAGTAAATAAAGTGACTAGTACAAGACTCTTCATAACCGTATTCCTTCCCTAAAAAACGTTATGCTATAGTCTATTATGATATGGGGCGGGCCATAATCCAAGGTCTTTTTAGCACAAGAAGCAAACGTAGGATAAACGTCAAGATTATCCCCAAACTAAGCATAAAAGGGCCGGACTTGCCGTTACCACCTGTCGAGTCAGTTGATCCACAAGCAATCGGAGTAGCTTGATCAAGTTTTTTGCTACGTCGACCGGCAGAAAAAGCGTCCTCATCTTTCGTTGCCGCTATTTTGTACGTCCGTGGTCCGTCGGGGCAAGTCGTATTATCACTGATAAACTCATTAGTTGAACTAAGGAGTGTAAAATTGCCATCGCCATTTTGATGAGCAATACCATACATGAATAAATAAAATTTCAAATTTTCATTCATCACTGAATAATTTGGAAATAGTTCGCTGAGGCCATATATTCCTGCCCCCCAGTTCCACTGTTCTCGATTAAAAAAATCAAAACTCGGATTTACAGGAGTCACCGTCACCTCAAAAATATTACTTGATTGATTGAGGTTCAAAGGAATTCGAATATTGTAATCGGCATTCATATTATTTTCTGAATCAAGTGTTGGAGAAAAATTATAAATCGTATTTGATCCATCTAAAACCTTAACTTGAATTTTAAAAATCAAGCGTGAGTAAAAAGCTTGAGAAATTGTTTTAAGATCAAGATACTCTGTTCCCACGACAAGGTGTGATCGTAAATCAATTTGAAAAACATCAGCAACAGTGGCTGTGGCACCTTGAGCAATTTCTGCTGACGTAAAAAAACCAGAAAAACTTTTTCCCTCTTGATAGAAAAGAAGATAGTCATTCACCACAAATGGTTTGCGTGAAAGATAATCTTGTGAAGTTCCCAAATCACAGCGGATGGTTACAAGACCTACATTAAAACTCGAGTGACTTGATGTTAAATTTATTTCTTGAGGAAAACCAACATCACTTGCTCGACAACTTTCAAAAAAACTTCCACGATAAAAAGCACCAGAACTGCAAAAATTTTTTTTAGACTCCGAATAGTAATCTGGAACCTGGGCCAACATTGAAGCTGGTGATACATATAAATAGTAAGATTCATCTAAATCCAAACCAGTAATTGAAAAACTTCCATCCGCATCACTATAAACTCCGGCCTTAACTTTTCCAGTTTGTCTTGATACCGCTTGAACATGGGCCCCTAATACACCAATCAAATTTTCTGAACCTATCACTTGTCCACTTATTGTTCCTTTACTACCTGTCGGATAGAGAGAATAAATTCCTGCCTCATCATCACTTGCGATGCTTGTTTGCCCTCTTAACGCTGTATACGCCATCGTTGCATTTTTTACTTCTGTGTGTGAGAGACCTAAAAGATGACCTATCTCATGTGTCACAATATTTCCTAAATAAGAATTTGAAGTCGCATCATCGACTTCCATTGTAAACGAGTCGTTTATAATAATATCGCCTCCAAGAATCTTTCCACTGGCATCATAAAGTGTTTGAGTTATCCCCAACACTCCTGTTCCCATCCCTGAAAAAACGGAAGAAGAACCTGAACTAAAATATAAATTACTGACCCCAGAAATAATGCTGCCGCTATTTAAGACGGGAATAATTTTTACAGTTGAATGACTATTCCATTCGTCTGCAGCAGCAACGACAATATTCCAAATTTTTGATGAACTAACATTGTGTGAATTTGTCGTCTTAATATTAAGTTGAACATGAGTTCCATTTGCCCAATGAACAAGACTTCCGTTTAATCCTCTACTGACAACATACGCGTCAGCTTGCTCACCAAAGAGGCCTAAAAATAAAATACCAAATATAATATTTAAGTAATTCATTAGCGCCTTTGACGAACAAACCAAATTGAAACTGCCCCCAAAACTCCTAATAAAACGGCTAACCAAAACCCAGTTCTCATTTCCAAAGTTCGGGCCATTTCAGAAGGGCCAACTGATGCTGGATAACGTCCTTCCTCAATCTTGCGATCACCCATCGCAATATGTTGATCATTATTCGCTTCATCTAAATTGCGACCAAAAACGTTCATAATATTTTTTTCAACTTTAGAAAATGCTATTCTTCCGAGATCAGGATGATTAGGAAAAACTTCAGAGATCAGTTGCTTCTGTCCATTGACCCACTCAACTTTATATTTTCCCAAAGCAAAATTTGAAAGTGAATAGCCATGGCGCCCCTTATTGAGAAGAAGAAAAACCTCTTCACCTGCTTGAAATTTTGGTGATCCAGCAATGCTGTAATTAATTCCCTGCCACTGCCCCCCTGGGTAGACAACGACAAGTCTTTGCTTATTCGCAACTTCACCTTGAGAAAAACCGACAGCTCGTTTTACGATAAATGTTGCTTGGGTTAAGACTTCTTCGTCTGCAGTTCGAATGGAACTACTTCCCAAAAATTGCGCCTCAATGACTCCATCAGACTGTCGTAGTTGTTTTTCAAAGGCCATGGGAATAAATGTTGTTGCCCAAACTTGAGACCCAAAAAAGGCAGAAAATAATGCGATAAAGATCTTCATGAGTGGTTCTCCTTGACTATACCACTCAACTATTCGGCAAATATTCTTAAGAACTTGAATTATTTACTCAAGGAATTATTCAAAATGCATTTTTTCAGAGAGTTAGGCGTTAAAAATAGGCAATAAAAAACCCCAGTAAAACTGGGGTTTTTTTGTTTGCAAAAAATTTGCTGGTCGTCGATTAACGTTTTGAGAATTGGAAACGTTTACGAGCGCCAGAACGGCCATATTTTTTTCTTTCAACAGCACGAGGATCGCGAGTGAGAAAACCGGCCTTACGAAGTTCAGGACGTGCAGTTGGATCCATTTTCACTAGAGCACGAGCGATACCTAAACGAATAGCTCCTGCTTGTGCGAAGTCACCACCACCGCCAACATTACAATAAACATCAAAACGATCAGTGATCTTAAGAAGGTTCATTGGTTGATTGATAACATAATGTGAAGTTGCTCTTTTGAAATATTCTTTCACTGCACGGTTATTCACAGTAACTTTTCCAGTGCCCGGAGATACAAAAACCCGCGCTACCGCTGTTTTTCTTCTGCCAATAGTGTGAATAACGTTTGATTTTTCTTTTGTTGCCATAAATCAGTCCTTTCCTTACTTGAGCTTCATTGGTTCTGGCTTCTGAGCTTCTTGATCGTGCTTATCACCAGCGTAAACTTTTAACTTAGTAAGTTGTTTACGCCCAAGTGTACTTTTTGGAAGCATGCCTTTAACAGCGTTCATAATAATAAGCTCGGGATGTTTTTCAAGTTGCTCGCGAGCTGTTCTAGTCTTAATCCCACCAATGAAATTAGTGTGCCAGTGATATTCTTTGTCTGTCCATTTCTTACCAGTAAAACGAACTTTGTCAGCATTAATGACAACAACAAAATCACCACTGTCTGAATTAGGAGTGAATGTTGGTTTATTTTTCCCACGGAGAACATCTGCAATTTGAGTTGCAAGACGACCAACAACTTGGTCTTTTGCGTCTACGAGATGCCATTTTTTTTGAGCATCATCTGGCTTGAGAACGAACGATCTTTGCTTGTACATTTAAAACCTACCGGTGCAAAAACTACTTTTTTGTTTATATCTACAACGACTCTTCTTAGAAAAGCGTGACCCTTTATATAGGATAAGGGTTGCTTCGGTCAAGAAGTTCTTTGCTTAAAAATAGCCAATTGAAAGATGAAAATGCCCAAAAGCCTCTTGCTGCCCAGCGTCGTCCATCATTCGATGTGTTTTTATACCATAATCAAAGTCCAAAGACCCAACAGGGGTTAAAACCTTAAAGGAAAGGCCGACAGAACTTCTCAAGTCTGAGGCTTCAAAAGAATCAACGTAAACTCGACCAGCATCCAAAAAAACACCAATCATACTTGTATCACTTATAAGGTAGCGTGGCTCAAATTTTAAACTGGTAAAATAGGCCGCATTTTCAATACGCACTTTTGAAATATCAGGGCGAGTTGGACGATTGAGTCTATTGATTTCACCATCAGCGTAACCGCGAACCGTATCGACTCCATCTAATCTAAAAACTTTGATCCCAGGAATGTAGCCTCGCTTAATACTAGTACCAGTTTCATCCTTACGCATGGCCGTGGAAAGGTTTACTTCTTGCCCCCAAGCAAGTGAGCTCGCGATATTCCAGTTGTTGCTTATCGGGATATAAAATTTATTCCGCGAAATTAAACGATAAAAATTAATTTCTATATCGGGTTCTTTCATGGAATAAAAATAAGGATTCGCAAATTCGCATGACAAAGAAAAAGAAGCACCTTTTCGAGGATTAATCCTATTATCGCGAAGATCAAGAGTGAGCGCTGGAGTTAATCCACCAATTCGAAAATACCCTTGGTCTTTGCTTACAGTAGCGTTGCTTTGAGAAACAATTTCAAGTTGATATTTTAAAGAAGCTGTTAAAACCTTTTTAAATGTTTTAGAAAGCTGAGTTGAAAACCTTGAGACTTGAGCATCAAAAGAATAAAATCTTTTTCTGGCCCAAGCTCCGTTTGTTTCAGACTCAAGTGCTTTTCCAAAAAGATAAGGTTCAATGAAAGAACTATCAAGTTGGTATTCAAGAAGACGAACGTTTTGTGCTTGTCTCGTGCTATCTAGTCCGCTTGAATTTGAGCGCAAGTTTGATTGTGCCTGCACAATCACGGTGCGGTTCATTCCTGCAATGTTATTATTTACAAATCGTGCTGATAGTTTTGATCCAAGATCTGTACGATACCCAGGGGCTAATTCAACAGACTTAAAATTACGCTCTTTAACTTGAATCAAAATACTTACAGGAATTTGTTCATTTGTTTCATTTTTATCGTCAACAACCAAGGGAGAGATTCTTACAAATGAAAAAAGGCCAAGCGAAGTTAAGCGATCTTTTAATTCTTCGAGCTGACTTGGTACCAATATGTCCCCTGGATGGATTTCAACTTCACGCATAATGACTTTGTTTTTTGTTCTTTGTGTTCCCGTTACTAAAAACCCATCAATAATCGCCTTTTTTCCTGAATCAAAATCTAAAGTTAAAGTCGCACTCGTACTGTCGGGGCTGTAAATTAAAAGATCATCTGATTCTAAATTTTTTAAACGGGAAAAATAATATCCTTCTTCTCGAAGAAAATGTAAGGCAGCAGACAGGTCATCTTGTATAATCGTTACATCTAGAGCTTGCTTCTTTTTGTTGTGTAAAATTTTTAATATCTTCTCCGCAAGGTTTGGTTGCAACCCAGTTATGACAATATCTTGTAACTGAGTTGTGACATGTTCTTTTATTTTGTATTCTACGCGAGCATTCCGGTGACTTTCATCAAACACAATGCTCGGCTCTGAAACCTCTGCAAGTGCATGCCCAGAACTAAAATATTTTTTCCGTAAAACACTGGAAAAATTATTTAAATTTTCCACATCAAGTAATCCTCGCGCAGTTAACACAGAGGAATTTGCTGAAAAAAAATCCTGGACCTTTTCTGTCGAAAAATCGTTGTTCCCAGAAAAAGCTACCTCTTGAAGCAAGATTTTAGAACCTTCTTTAATTTTCAAGTGAACTTGGTTTAATGGTGAATTATAGCGATCTTTCCCTTTAACGATTTGATAAGTAATTTCCGTATTATAAATTCCCAACTTTTCATATTCTTTTTTAAGATCGTTTGAAATTTCATTTACATCAAAGGTTGTTGGCGTTTCTTTTATACTAGTTTTAATAAACCCCAAAAGCTCTTGCTCTGAAAAATAGCGTTGCCCAAGAAAAGAAAAAACATAGCGCTCACCAAGCTCCCCTTTAACCGTCAGATTAATCGCATCTTTGTTTTTCACATTTTCGGGTGGTCGTATTTCGAGTTTTGAATAAAAATATCCCTGATCAAAAAGTTCTTTCCCGGTCAACTCTACTAAGACTTTAAACTTAAGCTGATCCCATACTTGTCCCCTGAAAATATTAAATTTTGTTTGAATGGGCTCAAGCAAAATAGGGGTGTCGAAATCAAGGTGAATTTTATTAATTTTTGTGACATGTCGAATATTAATTTTATAGATCAAGTCAACCTGAGTTTCCTGAGTCAATAAATCAAGAGAAATTGAATCATAATTAAAGCCATGTTCCGCTAAAAACCGCGTGATCACTGCATTTGCCTCTTGGTTTTTTGTTTCATCAAAAAGATCGCCTTCACGATAGGGAAAGTTTTTTTTAAGATCTAGAAGATCCACCGAATAGTTCGACAAAAACTGAAGGCTTCTAACTATACGGTGCGGAGTTATTTTTACAATCCCCGTTTGAGTCCCCTCCTCCTCACGTATCTCAAAGCTAAATTTCTGAATCGAAGGGTCAAACAAAAACAGGCGCAGCCTATCTCGAAGCTTTGCTTCATCCCAAGTTCCAAGTAATGGATCAAACTTACCTTCAAACTCGTTGCAACTGTACCCTTCTGCGCAGTCAAGTTGAATTTTAGACACGGTAAAACCGTAAGCAAGACAATTGCATAAAAGAGCAGACAAAAATAAGAGCACCACATAACGTATCATTTAAATGACCACTTAAATTTCAAATCCGCACCAGCTGAAATTTCACTTGGAGCGTTTTCAGTATTATCACTCGCCTTCATTTCATAGACACCTTGGAGGCCAATGTTTTTATGAAAATTCCAATTAATATTCATCTCCTGTTTTTGCTCCATGGTACCCCCCATCGTACTGGCCACAGAAACATCAACCTTATTACTTACCTTTTTTTGTATTTTAATTTTTGTTGTCGATTTGACTCTTGAGGCGGACTGCCCACTGCTTTCGGAACGTCCGGCCATAACGGCACTTTCATCTTCGCTAAATTCAGGAATAACTGAGAGTTTTAACCCGAGTTGTGATGTGAGCCCTTGATTTAAACGCATCTGATCCATAAGAAGTGTGCCTAACCCTAATGAGGTCATCGACCTTCGTTCAGTTTCCCCCATTCCTCTTGAAACATCAGAAGTCACACCAATCGCGAGAAGAGAGAAGATGTCCTCTTGCGAAAGATACGGTTCTGAGTTTAAAGCAAGAGCAATGCTATCATTTTTACCAGTTATTAATACTTTTACTTTATATTGTCCGATTTCTGCTTGACCGACAATCCGAACATCCGCTTGATTGCGAAGGAGAGGATTGTTAAATAAAATTTTTCCTTCGCTAATTATAAATTCATGGCCTTTAAAATAAAACTTACTTTCTCCAGATAATAAGTTTAATTCCCCTAAAATGGTAGGCGCAGAATTTCCCCCTGCAATTTTCCCACTGCCATCAAGCTTAATTTCTGTTTGACTATTTTTAATCAAAACAGGTCTTAAGATATCCCAATCTAAGGAGAGAGTTACGAAATCAACAACGGGAGAATTTTTATTTTTAGGCACAAATCTATTTTGAACACTGCTGTCTCCTCCTTTTCCTGTAATATCAGAAAATTCATCGAGAATTTCTGACTGCTGCAAACTAAGGTTTCCCTCTACGCGATAAGGAAAAGACTCCCCCGTTATTTTAATTTTTCCACTGGCAACGGCATATGATTTTTTAAAGAGTGGAATATAAGAGTTTTTAAGATTAATCCCTAAATCAAGAAAAGGTGATGGAACCTTAATTTTCACATTTCCATCAACACTGAAATCGCCTTTTCCATAACGGCCTCTAAAATCTTTTATAAAAAGGGAATTGTTATCTAAGACAAGGCCCAGTTGAATTTCTTCAAATAAGTTTGGAATGTTGGCAATTTTGATATTAAGTTTCTCACCAAAAAGTTCAAAATAATGAGAAAAGCTCCCATGATCACCAACCAAAACAGAACGTCCCTTTAATTTGCCACCAACTTTTTGAATATGGTCACTCAACATTTCTATTAAGCTTGCATCAATTTCAAAGTTATTTTGAATATTAATTTTTCCAAGAAAGGAGCCTTCTCCTGTGCTCTTTACCAAGTTTCCCAAACCATACATTTGAAGATCCCACGATCCAATTTGCCCATTTTTGATGACGACTTTATTATGGTCTTGATCTGTTTTTAAAAATACATCTTTACGGGCCAACCAAAAATCATTCAATTCAAATAATAAATCAAAATCTTTCCATGTCCTAAAGCTAAAGGATGTTTTTAACTCGGCATCCAGATTCCCTTTCAAAGTCTCATCAGACGTATTATTTTTTGAAAGCAGCCCTAATAAGATTTTAGTATTCGGTGCCTTTATTTTGGCGTTAAAGTAAGAAATTTTTTGTGATTTTTTCTCACTTAAATTAACATATGAATCAAAACTAAGAAGATCGCCAATCCCGTGCCCTTTAAGAAAAACATCAGCTCCACTACTGTAAAGATTAAGCGCGGAATCGGGCACAGAAATATTACTCACTCGCCCTTTCGTTAAACCAATATCCACTTTTGAAGAAAAATTACTAAGTTTCCCGCTCCCATAAAAATCACCTTGTAGCTCAGCTGTATAACCTAAGTTTAAAGCACTATAGTAGATAGAATCTTGCAACCTCAGTTTATCTAAATTTGCATCAAATTCTAAAAAATCAGTCCCAAGATTATAGAGAATCTTTCCTCTTAGCGCGGCAATCCCTTTTTTCATCAAAAAATGTGTGGCACTAAAAACATTCTCGTTGAAACTTAACTGTGTTTCGAAACTATCTACATCTTCACGAAAAAACTGAACATCATGAGCATTCATTTTTCCCGTAACCTTAAGTTTAGGCAAATCAAAATCGCCACGGATACTAAATGGCCCCGAAAAAAGGAAGCCAAAGTTTTTTTCTGGCATAAAAGTTAAAACTTTAAAAAGAGGGCCCAATATTACTCGCAAGTCTGCATACCGCCCCTTTTTAAAATTAAGGTCTAAATTAAGAGGACTCTCTTTTTCAAAAGCAAGTTCACCTTTTCCCTTATATTCACTTTCTCCCAATTTCCCCTGAAGATCTTTTACTTCAAGGCGTGTGTCTTTTAAAAAAAAAGTAACGCCGCCTTTTGCATCCCCAAGCTGATAATCAAGTACAGAAAAGTTTTTTGCATCAACTCCAAAATCAAAACGAATATCTTCATAAGATCCAGAAATATGCAAATCAATAAGCGCATCACCTGCTAAAGGAACTCCAACAATAGGCCCAAACTCTTTAAAATTAACTTGAGCTTTATCGGCAAAAAACTCTAAATGATCCTTTGCCAAAACACCTTTTGCAACAATGTGTGACGCCGGAAAACTGGCGTCAATTTCCATTAATAAATCGAAGTTTTTTTTCAAAAGAAATGTCGTCTTATTAAAAATAATCTTTTTGTTTTGCAAAATATTTTGCTCTGTTTTGATATTAACCAATGAAAAATCTTCGGCATAAAGTCCAGGCAAGAACTCAAATGAAATATCGCCACTGCTTTTATCCATTTTTAGTATCATGTCGCCAGAAATTTTTGCTTTTAAAATATCGAGTTCTGGACTTAGTACTTTTAAGGCAGAATTAGTGTGCAAGTTTTTTAAATGAATACTCGCTTCGCTATCAACTATTTTTCTATTCTTAAAATCCCATACGGTCACAGGATGGCTTAATCTTACTTCCCCTGTAAGCTGACTTGCGAACACATTCTGCACACTCAAAAGATTGTTTTGAAGTTTAAATTCCGCATTAAAAATATCGGCATCACCCCATGTACTTTTAAATTTATTCACTTTTATAGGCCCATGAATTATGGGGTTCTTGGGTGTTCCTTTTATATCAAAATCTGCTTCAAAATTGCCCAAGATAAATTCATTTTTTTGCAGGAACTGTGGACTTATTTTTAAAATATTTTGTAACATTCCCTTTATTGCTAACTTCGTATCAAAAACAAAATCTTTATCGCTATCTTTTATGCTTCCAGTAAATTGAATCTTTTCATCTCCACTAATAAGTTCCGATTTTCGAATTTTGAGACGATCAGCACTAACAAATAAATCCATATCCAGAAGAGTTTTTTCGCTCAACAAGTGACCGTATTGCCAATCTTTTAGAGAAACTTTATCTAAAATCATTTTTACTTCAATACTTTTGTCACTCATGAAAAGAAAAAGACGATCAATGTTTACAGAGCTGTTTTCAATCTGCATGAAAGTATCTTTTAAAACGATTCTTTCAATTCGAACTGGCATTTTGCCATAAATACTTTCTAAATAGGCCTGAAAAAATTTGCTTAAGCTAATATCCTCTTGCTCAGATTTATTTGCAGGTGCATTTATTTTCGACCAAGCTTCTTTGGCCAATTCCCCTTGGGCTTTGAACTGACCATCTGCTCCTTCAATATTTTTAAGAACAAGTCGATTTGCGAGGATATCAATTATGCCAAAATCAAACTCAAGATTCTTAAATTTACCCTCTATAAAATCTTTCCCGTCTGGGTTATTCCCTTCAATTTTTACATCAGTAAATATTGCACCAGGTGGTAAAAGTTGAATTTTAATTTTTGAAAAGCTGACTTTTGTATTTAATTTATTAAAAACATTATCCGTTATTTGATCCGAAACTATTTTAGCAAAACGCTCTGTTTGAACGAGTTGCTTTGCCCCATAGACAAGCAGCCCAACAAACAAGAAAAAACCAAGAAGGATGATGTTAACTTTTCGCAAGTTCTTTCATCCTTTGCTGAATAAGTCGATAATGTGGATCCTTTTTAAACACAAATCCAAGGGCCTCTTTGGCCTCTTTCTTTATTTTCAAACGAAGACAAATTTCTCCTTTTAAATAATAGAAAAGAATTTTTTCATCCTCTGTCACTGGGTAATTTCTAATGACATTTTCAATGATGATTAATGCTTGTTTGTTTTTGTTTTGCTTTTCATAAACAACCACTAAAAAATATTCCAAAACAAGTCGCTGCTCCCAATTTTCATTTTTATCTAATAATTCCCTGGCCCTTTCTAAAAACTCTTGAGCAATATCCCAAGCTTCAAGATTAACAAGAGACACTGCCAAGTCTTTAAGGTTGGAACAAATATAGTTTTTATCTAGATGAGAAAAATAACTTTTTAAATTGCCCATTGCTTCATTCATTTCAACGCCACTCTCTTTTTCTACTAAAGCAAAATGAAATGGACCAAATGATTGCTCCTTGTTATTCTCTTTATTCTCATTATCTTTACAAAAAAGTGCATTTCTAGGGTCAATTTCTTTTAGTTTTTCTAACAAGAGCTCAGCTTCTTTTAGAAGATTTTTCTTTTTTAAAATTTCGATATCTTTTTCAATTCGTTTAATTTTTTTTGAATCACCTTCAACGTTTTCATTTTCAAAGAGATCTTCAGCAAGATCTTCGCATACAGTACTTTCATTTATAGAATCTTTCTTCCAACTCGTCATTTCTCTACGAACATCTTCAAACTTATTTTTAAATTTCTTTGAATGATCCCAAAGCGAGACATCCATTTGGAGTACCTTAATTAAGGTTTGCATTAAACACAGACGTTGATGCTGATAGGTATAGCTAAAAAGTAGTTTCAATAAGGCAGTGTCAAAATCTTTAACTAACAATAAATTCATAAATCGACGTACAAAAATAATGCGATCTTCAATCTGACAATTCATCAGCAAGCTTAGTTCAAGTTTAATTGTCGTAATTTGTGGAAAGGATTCATTGTCTTCACATTCGATTAAATACTGAGCGGTCTTGAATAAGAAAGAGCTTTTTTCTAGTTTGTTTTTTGTTAAAAAAGCATGTTTATTTTCAATAAGAAGATTTTTTAAGGCCTCAAAGTTTTTCGATAAATTAAAAAACTTAACTCTATAATAAATAGCAAGATCTAGTTGAATTTTCCCTACATCAATCTCATTTAAAAAGTCTAACCCTTTTTTGAAATTCTTTCTTTGAAAAAGTGTCTCAAGATAAAGCAAACATATTTTTTCAGCTCTTTCAACTTCTCCATTTTGACTCAAGCATGCCCATAATTTGTAAACATCATCTAATCGTGGATTTTTTTCTAGTTGGATAATATTTTCTGCAATTTTCTGTGCAGCTTGAAAGCATTTTTTTTCAAACAAGAATTGAAGGTATTTTCTTTGGAGGCTAAGTAGTTCAGCATTTTTTTCTAAACTTTTATAAATAATAGAAAGTGCCTCATAGGCTTCAAGGTGCTCATTGTCGTTTAAGGCAGCCTCGTCCAAAACATCAATAAAAATGGACTCCGCTTCATCTAAGCGATTCTGGTTAAAAAGTTCACATGCCTCAGCAAACTTCGCCAATGATTTCCCCCACTCAAATAGACAATGCCTTATTTATGACAATGACTCTATTCTACTTCATTTTCAGGGCGAGGAAATTCGTTGAGTAATTATTGCCTACAAAATCTGAATCACTGAGAATTCTAAGATGTAATTCACGATTAGTTTTAATACCCTCAATAATTGTTTCGCGAAGCGCGCGCTTCATTTTAGCAATGCATTCATCACGCGTTGTCGAATACACAATAACTTTCGCAAGCATTGAATCATAAAAAGGTAATACTTGATAACCGGAGTAGATAAAATCATCAACTCTGACACCACCTCCAGCAGGGCGATGATAGTAGAGTATTTTACCCGGACATGGCATGCAGGTTACAGGATCTTCGGCATTAATTCTGCATTCAATGGAATGCCCCATAAAGCGAATATCTTTTTGACGAAAACGTAATTTCTCGCCTTGAGCAGAACGAATTTGCTCAGCGATCAAATCAACTCCCGTTCGACATTCTGTCACAGGATGCTCGACTTGAATTCGTGTATTCATCTCCATGAAATAAAATTTTTCTTCATCTTGATCAAACAAAAACTCAACTGTTCCGACAGAATCATATTTTACAAATTTCGCAAGATTCACTGCCGACTCACAAATTTCTTTTCTCTTTTTTTCAGTAAGAACAGGACTTGGAGATTCCTCAATCACTTTTTGAAAACGCCGCTGTACCGTGCAGTCGCGCTCGCCAAGATGAATCACATTTCCATGTTTATCAGCAAGGATTTGAACCTCAATGTGACGTGGATTTGTAATATACTTTTCAATAAAAAGCGTATCGTCGCCAAAGCCCTTTAAAGCTTCTTGTTGTAAACGCTCAATCGAAGGCATAACGTCATCCATGTTATCAATGCGCTTCATCCCACGCCCACCACCACCAGCTGACGCTTTAATCAAGACAGGAAAACCCATTGCCTTTACATCGGCCAAAATTTTCTTTTCACTGATATTTTTCACTTTAATCGGTTTTAAAACAGGCAAGCCAGCTCGTTCTGCAATTCGCTTTGAAAGAATTTTATCTCCCATGCGATTGATACATTTTACGGAAGGCCCAATAAATGTAATATTGTTACGAGCGCAGGCTTCCGCAAAATCAGCATTCTCTGAAAGAAAACCAAAGCCAGGATGAATGGCATCTGCTCCCGTAATTTCCGCGGCCGAAAGAAGTTGGGGAATATTTAAATAGCTTTGTGCAGATTTAGGAGGCCCGATACAAACGGACTCATCACCCAATTTTACATGTAATGATTTTTCATCCGCAGTCGAATGAACTGAAACTGTCTCAATGTCCATTTCTCGACAGGTACGAAGTATACGAACAGCGATCTCACCGCGATTAGCAATGAGAATTTTTTTAAATGATTTCACAAAATCCCCTAAGGTTTGATTCTAAAAAGGACTTGGCCAAATTCTACGTAGCTTTCATTCTCTACGCAGATTTCAACAATTTCACCTGCCACTTCTGATTCAATTTCGTTCATAATTTTCATCGCTTCGATGATACAAAGAACTTTTCCAGAAGTGATTCGATCGCCAGCATTTACATAAGAAGCCGCTCCAGGAGATGAGGAGCGATAAAATGTCCCAACAAAGGGTGATGTAATTTCTTTGTAACCCGCATTTTTATTCGCTTCAGCGACAGTCTGTGCAGGGGCAGAATCAACGACCTGGGCCCTATGACTAACTTGGGGAGCGGCCAAAACAGCTCCCGCAAATGGAAATTTTACAGAAATCTTTTCATCTTTTGATTCAAAACTAAGTTCACTTACTTCGGCTTTTTTTGCTAAATCAATAAAAGCTTCCAGCTTTTTCAAATCCACGAAATACCTCCTAGGGGGATTACTCTTTCATGCGTTCTACGTAAGAACCATCTCGAGTATCAATTTTTAAAAGTTCACCCTCTTTAATAAAGAGAGGAACGTTTACTTGAAGTCCTGTTTCCATCATGGCCTTTTTAGAACCACCAGTTGCAGTGTCTCCCTTTAACCCTGCATCTGTTTGAGTAACTTTAAGTCCAACAAAATGAGGAAGCTCAATAGAAATTGGTCGAGCTTTATAATATAAAACTTGAACAACTATACCTTCCTTCAAATAACCTTTGGCCTCACCAACATTTTCTGGGCTTAAATAAATTGATTCATAATTGCCCTGATCCATGAAGTGAAAACCTTCAGCATCACTATACATAAACGCCATATCTTTTTCTTCAAGATCTGGTTCATAACAAGCAGTTTCAGTTCCTACTTTAAATGTGCGTTCAATAACCGCACCACTTTCTAAATTTTTAATTCTCACTCGAACAAAAGCTGAACCTTTGCCAGGATTCGTATGGGTGGCCTCAAGACAAAGATAAGGTTTGCCTTCAAGTTCAAGTTTAAGACCCTTTCTAAAATCTGTTGTTTGATACATTCCCATAGAAGCCTTCCTTTAAGCGATAAGTTGAGAGAGAATTGCCAGATAATAACCTTTCTTACCAAATCCCTCAATTACATATTGAGCGCCTTGCGTTGTAATGCGCTTTTGTCTAAATTCTTCGCGATTTTGTACATGAGTTAAATGCACTTCGACTACTGGAATCGTTAACATTTTTAAAGCATCTAAAATAGAGACCGAAGTATGAGTATAACCAGCAGGATTAATTATTAGTGCATGATAGGTTTTATTGAGACAGGTCTGAATCTTAGCAACCAGTTCGCCTTCAATATTTGATTGAAACCACTCAAGTTCAACTTCATTTTGAGGGAATTGTGAACGCACATAATTTTCAATATCCTGTAAAGTTTCATTGCCATAAATTTCAGGCTCACGCTTTCCAAGACAATTCAAATTAGGGCCATTTATTATAAGAAACTTTTTTAAAACCATGAACGCCAAAGTACCAGATCATAGAAACTAAGGCAAGATCATTGACGGCGTGGCGTTAGGGCTCTAGCACCCCTTGCGATACTCTTGATGACGCTTTTGAACTGCCGTCAAAAAAGTATTCATTCGAAGTTCAACTTTATTTAAATAAACATTCACGTTGTTTTTTAATTTCTTTTCAAGAAGGTTCATTAATTGCTGGCGCCCAATTTCTTCGTCGTGTTTTTGCTCAACGTGTATTTCTTCTTTATTTAAATTTTCTGCATTTAAACTTTCTTCAGGCTCCACTTGATGTTGAGGCATTGCATATTGTCGTTCATCGACTTGCTCTTCAGTAACCTGCTTCTCAAAAAGACTTCTCACTTTTAATTTTTCACTTTCAAGTTCAGTTTTTGAATATCCTAATTCTTTTGAAGAATGATAAATACTAGTGACCTCTTGAAGTTTTTTAAGAGTTTTTTCATCAGTCTGATTTATTTCAAGCATTTTTTCCAAAATTTCGATGGCCTTCGCGACATGCCCCTGCGAGCAATAAAGATCAACTAAAGTGTGAGTCATAAACGGCGCTTCATCTTCATTTTTTTTCCGAGGAGAAGATGTTGGCATTGCAAAATTAAATTCAAAATTTTTCTTTAAAAATTCTTGAGCGGTTTCTGGTTTAAACATTTCTATATCCGAAGGTGGCCGCACTTCTTCGGTTTTTGAAACAGCCGCTTTTGTCATCTTTGTTAAATCAACACGTCGCCAACTATCAACAACATGATCCTGGCTTGGATCAACCTTCATATTTTCTAATTGAAATGTTCTAAGAAGTTCATCGGGAGAGGGCGATCTTTGTTCTTCCTCTTCAAAAGGAATCGGGTCATGGGCCTTTACAACCCGAGCAAGCTCACCTTTTTCAAGATGCTTTATATACTCGGCCGCTTCAAGGTCTCTTGGATTTACAAAAAGAATATATTTTAAAACATCAAGGGCCTCTTCGAATTTTCCAATTTCTAAACAACTTTTTGCATACAAACGTTGAAGACGAATATTATCTCTGTTCGTTGTAAAAAATGGTTTTAAAGTATTATAGGAATGCTCAAACTGCCGTTGATCATAATAACAAAACGCTAGGCCCAAATGTCCCATGCTATAGGAGGGATGAGCTTTTATTCCCTTTTTAAGAACCTCTATCGCTTTTTCCAACATGCCCACTTGACGATAATGTTCAGCAAGAGGTGCAAAAACTCTCGACCGAGGATTTTTCTCGTAAATTTCTAGATACTTCAAAAATATGGGCGAGCTTAATCCTTGTGCCATGTCCTCAATCTTTTACATTTTATCAACCAGGCCAGCTTCCTCTTGGTTCACAATCCGTGGAGTTAAAAACACGATAAGTTCGCTTTTACTTGTTGATGGATTATCAAATGATCTAAATAACCATCCCACAATTGGAATATCTTTTAAAAAAGGAATCCCTGAAACTGACTCCCTTTTTTGAAAGGAATAAACACCACCAACAACAACGGTTGAACCATTGTCTACCAAAACATTCGTCTTCACATCACGACTTAATAAGTTCGGTGGAGCACCAACAGCTCCTGGACTAAAATCTTGCTTCTGTACAGAAATATCAAGAAGAATCGAACCTTCGTTTGTAACCTGCGGTGTGACGTCTAAATTTAAGGCAGCAGACATGGATTGAAACCCCTGCGTGCTTACTCCATTAGAATTCGTTGTCACAGAAAAGTGAGTTGTATCCGTTGTTGAGATTTTTGCGGCTTTTTTATTTTGGGTAATGACTCTAGGACTGGATACAATTTTTCCTTTCGATTCACTTTCCATCATTTGCAATTGAAAATTTAAATCGAGGAAACGCCCAAAACGTCCAATGGTAAGGCCCATTAAACTTCTCCCTGACGCCGGAGCTGAACTAAATTTAAAGCCTGGGCCAGTCATGTTTTGCGCATAACCTCCAGGGGTCTGTCCCATCGTAGGCCGAAGTGAAGTGTTCCCAAGATCACCCATGGGGTCGTAGCCAAATTCAACACCTTTTTGAAGTCCAAATTCTCTCGAATAGTCCTCAGTGACTTCCACAATTTTGGCCTCAATTAAAATCTGAGGAACTTGGGTATCGAGCGTTTCAACAACTCGTTTCATCTTTTCAATAATGCCCGCAGTATCCTTGATAATAAGAGAGTTTGTTCTGTCGTCGGTTGAAATCGTTCCTCGCTCTTTCGTTGAGTATTCTTTTAAAATATCTTTCATGCTTGCAAGATTCGCAAAACTAATCGGTATTATTTTCGTCATAAGCGGTTCTTGAATAGTGGCCTGTTTAGCAGCTTCAGCATCAAGCATTCTCTCTTTCGTTGCTTTATCAAGAGTCATTACCGTTAAGATGACGCCGTTTTTTTGTGCCACTAATTTATTCAAACCAAGAATGGTATCAAGGGCCTGATCCCAAGCGATGTTAGTAAGGCTTAATGTCATTGGGGGAAGTGCTTTTAAATCATCAGTTAAAATAATATTAAAGCCCGAAGAATCAGCAATCATTTTTAATAAATCTTCAACACTAACATTTTTGACGTTAAAAGAAATTTTCTTCCCTATATATTTCTTGGGCCCGGAAAAAGTTAAGTTTTCTAAAATATCTTCAACAGAGGCTGTTTTAGGGATGTGATAATTTTGACTTCCTAGTTCAACAGATTTCCCTCTCTCTTGAGATTGCTCCTCAACAGTATTTTGACTAAAAACACCAAAACGATTCTCTACAATAAGTGCTATTTTATCTTCAGTACGTCGAATGAGAGAACGAACATTATCTCGCAATTGTATCGCAACTCTTAGATCAGTTTTAGCATCAGCTTTTTTATAAGCAGAAACAAAAATAACACTTCCAGAAAATTCAGATGTGTTAAAAGCGCGCATCACTCTATCGCTCGCCTCAACGTTTTTAAAATCAATAATAATTTGCTTATCTTCTTGAAGTTGAAATTTATTAAAAACAATATTCGGTTCATCAAAAACAAATTCAAGATGACTTTGCTCACCCTCTTGAAAAAAATTAATGGCCGTCATTTTTGATGCCCAGGCAGAAGAGCTGAGCATCATTGAAAGAGTAAGAGTAAAAACAAAATATAATAAATGAAGTTCTTTTCGCATAACCCCTCGTCCATAAGGTAATTATAGTCCTCACAATAAAGTTTTCCAGTATGGAAAACAATATAACGCCTTGTATGCCCGCAGCGGTTTACTTGAAAAGTAAACTGCAAAGGGTATACTTATGAAAGTATAACATCAATTTTTCTTGAATGCTAAAAAACTATCTGGTCCTACGTTTATGGTCTTAATCTTTTTCCGACGAAACAGGGATGACTGTCTCTAGGTATTCATCTTGGTCGTAGACGTTTTTAATCTTTTCAACAAAAACAACTCCCCCAGGGAGAATCGCTTTCAACTCTATATTATCTATTCCGACTTTCATCCCTTCTCTGAGAATAATAATGTTACTTTTTTCTCCAGTTAATCGTACAAGGGCCCGCCGATCTTTCCCCAATAATACCCCAATAACTTTAATTCTATCCAGTGAGCTAATGCTCTCAACGGTCGGGACGTTTGAAAAAAGATTTCCTTCGGAAATAGAATTGTTGCCTATTGCTTTTTTAGTTGACGCTCTTTTCATCCCTTCCTCTTTAAAGGGATCTCTAAGTTCAAAGGGATTTTTAATAGTCGTCTTTTCTCCCTTAAAAAATGTATATTCTTTATCAGACTGACTTGTTTCTTGATCACTTTTTTTTTCAACAGCAGCGTGAACTAAAAACGATGAGACAAATAAGAAAAACAGGAGGTAAAAACTAAGTTTTTTCATCACTCATTATCTCCGCTTTCTGCTTTTGCAGAACCTTCGGCGTTCCTCTTTCTTTTGGGTTTTTCTGCTGGTTTACCTACTTCACTTTCAACCTCTTCAATGCCACTACTTTCCTTATAATTAGGATTATAACGGAAAGCTTCGATTTGAATATCGGCATCAATCATTTGAAAACGGCCTTTTTGCTTATGTGTTCCTGTTATAAGGGTAGTAGACTTAATATTAAAAATTCTTTGCTCTCTCGTTAAGCGTTCAAAGAAAATAAGAAACTGCAAAAAAGTGCCTGTGGCCTTAAAACCATAATTTTTAGTAAGATAAAAATCATAAGCCACTTCGTCGCCAGGATTTAATGAAATATTTTTTATATTAAGCGCCGCTGCGATATTTTGAAGTATCTCAAGGTTTTCTGTATTTGAAACTTCTGAGGGAAGCTGCTTTTGCATTTTTTCAATAGCATCGCGTGCTAATTCAAGATCGGCCCGTGCCCTATCTATATCTTTGCTGTAGGCTTCTAAATTTTTATAATCAGCACGTTTTGTCGATAAACTCGTTTCTTCGGCCACCAAGTCAGCTTTTGCTTTTTCCATTTGATCTTGATGATCCGTATAGGTCGAAAAAATCCCCATCCCAATCACAACCAAAACGACCCAATGAATATTTGTCAGTATTTTATCCATTAAAAAGAATCCACCTTTCCTGCAAGAGTAAAAGCTTCTAGGCGGCGGGATGTTTCGCCCTCTTTTTCTTCTACTGTTTCCGATGACTTCAGCTCAAGCTTACGTCCACTCATAAAACGTGATTCCCCCACCATCACAGAAAAATCACCAATGCTTTTATAAGAAAGAGAGCGCCCTTTAATTTCTAGCATATTATCAGAACCAATCGTAAGCGAAGTAAACCACAAGTCACTCGGCGTGTTTCGCGCTAATCTTTCAAGAAGGGCCCGAGGATTGTTTCTGCGTTTTAAAACTTCTTCTACAATGCCTTCTCTTTTTTTAAGTTTCTCCATTTGTTTCCCGTAAGCTTTTAATACTTTTTGAAGATCTTTTGTGCCCTTCGTTTTTTCTTCAAAATCTTCAATCTCTTTTTTAACGCTTTCGGTTTTTTTTATAAGTGAGTTATAATCACTCTCCCAAGTCATTCCCAAAATAATTTTCACCCCATAACCGAGCACCAACGCCGCTGCAAAAGCCTTGACGTTAAAAAGATTGAGATCCATTCCAAGAACGACAGGCATGCGTGAAGATTTTTTCTGAGCGATGAGGTTAATTTCAATCATTTTTTCCACTCTCTCATTGCTAACCCAAGAGCAACAACACCGGTGGTACTAATATGTCCCAGTTCACTTTCTTCAATTTTCCTATCATCATATTGCAAACGAGTAAAAGGATTAAAAATTTCCACCTCAATATCAAGTAGTGCCTCTAAATTACTTATTAAACCCGAAAGAATCGCTGATCCTCCCGTTACATAGCAACGAGCAAAAGTCACATCAGAAGTTGTCTTTAGATAAAAATCAATAGATTTTTTTATTTCGCTAAAAAAAGCTTCCATCATCTCACTTGTGATTTCGACAATATTTTCCGGCAGATTACCATTGGCATCCACTTGAATTTTTAAATCTTCAGCTTGAATATAATTAACGGCAAGACGACGTTGAATTTCTTCGGTAATCATCATCCCACCAAACATAATCTCTTTGAGAAAAACCATGCTTTTATTTCGATAAATCATGAAGGTTGATTTTTGCGATCCGATATCTATATAAAGCCAAGCCGTATCAGGCTCTGCAATAACTTCTTCAAGAACATATTCAAAAATATTTAAAAGGGCCAAGGGATTTAAGTCAACAATTTTAACTTTAAGATGATCGGTTTTTTCTACCACATCTTTAAAGCGCTCAATTAAATCGTTTTTAGCAGCGGCCAAAATAATATCAATTCCTCCCCCTTCGTTCATGCCAAGCTTGTGAAAACCAAGACTCGCATCTTCAGGCGAAAAATTTAAATATTGTTCTGCCTCCCAAAAAAGTTGATCCTCAATCTCATCGTCACTTCCTACACCCATCTGAATTTTTTTGACTGTGGTGTTAATTCCAGACAAACCAATACAAGCAAGCTCGCCAGTGATTTTAGCATTAATGCAGGCTACCTTGATTGCATGAATAAGATCATCTTCTTTAACAATTTCATCTTCCATGATCGTTCCTTCAGGAAGAGAAACGGAGGCAAACCTTGCAAGCTTGTACTCACTATTATTAATTTTTGTTAATTCTGCGACCTTTACAGCACTCGTACCAATATCAATTCCGACGATTGTTTTAGGACGAAGATTAAAAGTGTCCTTAATGAAATCCGAAGCACTCTTCATCAATTTTTTATAGTCAATGTTCCCATTTGCATCTTTAATAATAAACGCCTTCCTCTTCAATTGATCCTTGCATCATTATAACCAGTAAAAAGGTGTGAGATCAAGGAAATCAGACCAAGATCAGATGAAGATGAGATAATGCGCGACAAAGTTTGGAAAATAAATCTGCAAAGCTGCTATTACAATTATAAAAGGCCCGAAAGCAATCGGTTTTTCCTTCGTCATTTTTCCAAGTAAAATGGCCGTTCCTCCAACCAAAGCCCCAACAAAACAACTCAAAAAAATTGTATGAATAATACCCAGTGGCCCTAAAAAAAAACCCAACACACCAAATAATTTTATATCCCCGCCACCAAGCCCAATTTGACCTTTTACCAGATAAAATCCCCAAGTAACAAGAAAAGGAAAACCTGCCCCTACGAGACCACCGAAAAGCCAATAACTCCAAGTGAAATTAAAAACAGCATAGCTTAGGAGTAAAACCCCGAGAACTAGATTGAGACTATCAGGCAAGATTTGGTACTCCCAATCGATAAAGAAATGGACAACAAGAATACAAAGAACCACAAATTTTACAAGAATTAACCAAGCCCCATGAGCACTCATGATCGAGTCATCGCAGATATAAAGTGCACCTAATCCAATCAACAATTCGATACAAGGATAACGAAAAGAAATTCGTTGAGCGCATCCAGAACATTTCCCTTTCAAGAAAATAAAACTAAAAAGAGGAATGTTTTCATACCAAGGGATTAACTTCGAACAATGAGGACAGGCCGAGCGCGGAAAAACAAAATTTTGCTCAAGAGGAAGGCGATAAATTAGAACGTTGAGAAAACTTCCTACCATTATCCCAAAAAGAAAAATAAAAAAATAAAAGTACAATGTCATTTTTTAATCCAAATTTTTCTTTTCAAAAATATAGGCCGAAATTAACAAGAGCATGAGAGCATAGACACAAGCATACAGGCTTGCGCCCAAAAGAAAGTCTAATTCTAAGGTCTGTTTATAAATCGCAAAATTTTTAATATTAATTTTTGAAAAATTTGGAAAACCCCATGAGTAAAGTGATAATGAATTTTTAAAAAGAGGATTTTCCTTCACAAAAGACAGCATCTGCAAATCAGAAATGGCGTGTCCCGAAATATAAAAAGCGAGAGTGTAGACTACAGACATTGTTATATTATTAAAAAGTGAAAAGAAAATAACGATCAACATAGTAAGGAGTGATTCAAAAAAAGCAAATAAGATCATCCAAGAAAAAAGCTCATTAAACTCCCCCCCTAAAAAAAGATAAAGCCCCAAAGTTAAGACGCTTAATATTAAAATATTAACAAGAAGAATAAAGGCCAAACCAAGTATTTTCCCAAGAAGAAACGAACTTCTTTTGATGGGCCGAGAAATCGTCATATAAACAGTTCTATTTTCAATTTCTCTCGAAACTAGTGTCACGCCAATAAAGATGGCCATCCCCACCGAAGAAAAAGTGAGGGCGCCAAAACCAAAATCAAACGCAATCCGTGCGGGCACACCATAACTTAACTCGGAAGCAACGTAGCTCACTATTAAAAGTGCTATCCCTAAAATAACGACACTTAACATCACCTTGCTTTTGTAGATTTCAACAAAAGTATACCTGGCCGTTAAAAAAATTTTTTTAATTTCTTTCATGTTAACTTCTTATCTTATAAATAATTTCTTCGAGACTTGGACGCTTCGAATTTATACTTAAGATGTTACCTTGAGTATTTATTATTTCTTTAATGAGACTATCTTTTTCATCGGCGACAACCTCAAGCGAACAAATTCCTTCAAGCGTCCGGTGTGAAAGTCTTTCACGCAAAATTTGTCGATTGTTATCGTGAAAAGTAATAGCATAAGAAGACTTAATATTTTTTTCAATCAATTGATCTATCGAACCATCGTAAACAAGTCGCCCTTTTTCTAAAAAAACAACCTTATTACAAATTTCTTCCACATCAGAAACAATGTGACTGCTAAAAAAAACAGTTTTCCCCTCTCGATGAAGCTCGATCAGGGCCTGCTTCAATTCGCGCCTACCAATCGGATCTAACCCCGAAAGTGGTTCATCTAAAATAAGAAGAAGTGGATCATGAATAAGTGAAGCAACAAATCCTAAACGCTGAAGCATACCCTTTGAATAGCTGCGCACCTTGCGATCTAAGGCAAATGAAATCCCAAACCTGTCGGACCAATCTCGCATTCGTGCGGAGATTAAATGTGTGGGGACATCACTTAACTTCCCCATGTATTCAATAAACTCTTTGCCCGTAAGATGAGGGTAAAAATATGGTCTCTCCGGAATATATCCAATGCGTGAAAAAATAGATTCAGCTCCTGAGCTGAGTTCAGGCCCATAAAAAACGTCGCCCTTATTTTGCTTAATAAATTTTAAGATCACCTTTATTGAGGTTGTTTTGCCAGCTCCATTAGCCCCTAAAAAGCCAACAAGCGCTCCCTGCTCAATCGAAAAACTTAAATCATCAAGCGCCTTAAAAGGTTTTGTCCAAAAATCAGTTTGATATTTTTTTTCAATATTTTTTAATTCAATCATACTTCATTTTAACATTATTTAAGTGTAAAATCGACATATGCTTAAACTTTATCGGCCATTTTTTTCTCATTTATTTTTTTATATTATCATTTGTTTCATTTTTTTTTCTATCTATTTTCTTAATAAAAATATCACCCCTCCTCCGTTATCAATTCCAAAGCAAGAAAGTTCCATCAATATAAATGAGACTGCCATACGTCTTTTAAGCATGGGAAACAAACGACTCATCTCCAGTCTCCTCTGGGTCCAAACACTTTTAGAATCCGACCTCGATCATTATAAAAATAAAGATCTTAATTCTTGGATGTATTTACGGTTTCGAACCATCATCGCGACTGACCCTAATTTTTATGAAGCCTATTATTATGGAGGGCAATATCTCTCCGTTATCAAGGATGACGACCTTGGAGCGGCCGATATATTTGATCGGGGATTACTTGTTTACCCCGATGATTTATGGCTCAATTATTTTTCAGGATTTCATTCTTACTTTGAGCTAGGGGATAATCTCAAGGCGTATAATGCCTACGCAAAAATCCAACACAACCCAAAAATGAGACAATTTTTACCTTACATCGATTCACTCATGGCCCGCCTCAAAGCGGAGGAAGGTGATTTAGAGGACGCTTACAACATACTAAGTACGGCTTACGAAAAAATGGCGAAAGGTTACATCAAGGAAAAATATGCCAAATCACTTTACGCAATCAAAGCACAAATTGATCTTGAATGCCTTAATTCTCATCAAGAAAAACGTTGTGAATTAACTGACTGGGAAGGTCGGACCTACATCAAAAATCAAAATGATACCTATATTGCCCGCAAAGATTGGCAGCTCTTTCGAATAAATAAAAAGGACCGATCAAAAAAATAACCAAATAAAATTATCAGGTTAAAAAAATCTATGAAAAAAAATTATTACGCCGATGAAAACTATAGTACCATAGATTCATGCAATTTTAAAAACAAGCAACTCAAAACAAAGGATTTGATGATGAAAAAAATGAACAAATTTATGGCCGGTTTCACTCTGGTAGAATTAATGGTGGTCGTTGCGATTATCGGTATTCTCGCAACTGTGGCAGTTCCAAACTTTCAAAAATACCAAGCGAAGGCTAAGACGTCTGAAGCCAAACTTTCTCTAGCAAGCATTCATACAAGTGAAACAACTTTTTTTAGCGAGTGGGATACCTATGGAACATGCTTAGATGCAATGGGGGTAACTGGACCCGGCAGAGGCTATTATTGGTTTGGCTTTAATGCCAACGTAGCATCATTGAATACCACTGCTGTCGCGGCAGGAGCGGCGGCTTGCACTTCTACCACTGCTTATAACTTGAAGCCAGGTCAGGCAATAACCCCAAGCGGCGGTACAGCTATTGCCAGCGCTGACATCATTGCGGCAGCAACTGCTGGTAGCATAGCATTTACGGCTGCTGCTGCTGGCCGACTTAAATCAGGTTCTCCTGCCGATGTATGGACAATTACGGCAAGTAAAACGATGGCAAACACTGCTGTTGGTTACTGATTTTTTCAAACTGAATCTTTGTCACAATCTATGCTTGATGCTCCCGATAAATTCGGGGGCATTTTTTTTGCCTAGTTATGAATCCCCGCCAGCTGC
>Ga0247844_1002275_pt1 | contig 31890 bp, 20 predicted proteins | sample LaCtaG_FD_192421 | JGI IMG/M metagenome (GOLD analysis project Ga0247844, IMG submission 192421) | Freshwater microbial communities from meromictic Lake La Cruz, Castile-La Mancha, Spain - LaCruzMarch201714.5m_1 | ecosystem: Environmental > Aquatic > Freshwater > Lake | place: Spain: Castile-La...
TATTTTCAGCGTAACGGTTTATGCAGAAAAACTGGTGATTTTATAAAAAAACTATGGAAATTTGTGCCGCCAGGGGCATGATGGGCTATAGACGTGTGACCCCAGAGGGGTCATGGACATTGTAAATTTTGATTCAGAATGTCATCACGTCTCTACTCGCACATCAGCGCGCGCCTGCGAAACACTGCGCAGAACCCTGCAAACACCGCGTCAAAACCGTCCCTGTTAGAACATAACATACACGCTCGCACATCAGCGCGCGCCTGCGAAACACTGCGCAGAACCCTGCAAACACCGCGTCAAAAGCGTCCCTATTAGAACATAACATACCCGCTCGCAAATACCCGCTCGACCCTGCGAAACACTGCGCAGAACCCTGCAAACACCGCGTCAAAACCGTCCCTGTTAGCCCAAAGTATAAAGTTGCATAAAAAACGAGGCTATCTTTTTTGACAGCCTCGTTTTAACTTTTTATTTTCTGGTATTAATCCAGGCGGCAAGTTTACGGATATCGGTACGTGGAACATGTCCCATTGGCGCCATAGGCGTAGCATAATCAGGCCAATTTTCTGGCTTTGGTGCCACAATTAAAGCCTCCATTTGGGCTACCGTATATTTGCGTTTAGCAATATCTGCAAAGGAAGGACCAACTGCACGTTCTTTATCCTTATGACAAGCAACACAGGTATGCTTTGTTAACAAGGCCATAGCCTCTTTATCAGAAATAACGGTACTAGAAGAAGCGCTTGGTTTTGGTGTTCCTTTAGGAGCTGCCTCTTTCATTTGATTATCGGGAGAATTCACCTGTTTCCCTGCGTCAATTCTTTCTCTTTCTGCTTTTGATTTTGGTGTTACCAACGTGACATTAGCTTTACTCCCGGAAGGAATTGCGTTTAGGGTATAGTATGCTGTCTTATGTAATAACGGTAAGTTTTCATTTTGAGAAAGAACGCCTTCAGGCACTACCGCATGAATATAACCTGCTCTAAGTGCATCCACGACGATTCTTACCTTCAAACCATCTTCAGAGACGATTGCACCTCTTACAGGATTTTCACCTATATTAACCATAGGGCTGCCATATACAGGATGATATTTATAAGTAAAGCTACTGACGTCATAATTATTAACATCAGCGGCTAATTTTTTATTCACAGGAAGGGTAAACTCAATCTCAAATCCATCGGGCATAGCCTTCACTGATTTCATTTCAAATGGCATTTTTCCTGTAAAAATGAGTCTTTCCAAGCCAAATGCCTCATTTCCAATGGAGCCCCAACCTCTATTTGTTCCCCCAACAAATAAGCTATGGTCATTGCCCCAGGACATTCTCAATACACCTGATCTGAATCCTGAGCGAAAATCGAAGGCAGCACCTTGATATTGGCCATTTACTTTTTCAAGAAAAACTCTGGCGATTTTTGACATTCCCTGATCACCGACAAAAAGTTGACCTGAAAATGGACCGAATCCTCCCTGGGTTTCATCGGCAATGATTTCAGAGGTAGAAACGCCTAAAACACCATGAGGAAGCCAAACTGCGGGTGGTTTTATGCCTTTTCCTGGTATCGCTTTACTCATTTCAAAAATAGTAGTTTGAGGTAGCGCTTCCTTTTCAACATATTCTGGCTTAACTCTCGGATTATCACGTGGATCTACCAGAGCAAAAATTTCTTCTTTCCTCATTTTTACGGGTGAATTGGGTTTATCGGCCCAAGCCAGAGAAGCGGGATGTCCTAAAAAGTCACCTTTTTCCACATGAGAAATAAAACCTGAACCTTGCCAATCCCCTTGATTATCACCGTAAAAAAAGTCTCCGTTAATCATTCCAATACCACAGGGAGAACGCATACCGGCAGCAAAAGGCTCCATTTTACCGTCAGCACTTATTTTCATCGTCCAACCTCTCCATGGAACGAGTGATTTTCCCGCCCACCAGTCAGAACTACCAAAGGCAACATTCGCCGTCACATAAAAGGAACCATCGGGTCCAATTTTGGGTCCGTAAGAATATTCATGGTAATGACCAGAGATGGGCCAGGAATAAACAGTTTCGTATTTGTCTGCTTTTCCATCTCTATTTTTGTCAACCAGGCGTGTTAATTCACCTCGCTGAGCACAATAAATAACGTCGTCCTTAATAGCTAAGCCTAATATTTCATGTAAGCCAGTAGCAAATTTCCGGAAATAGGGCTTTGTGGAATATGGATTTTCGACAATGTAAACATCACCCCGCCTGGAGGATACGACTACATTACCATTTGCCATGGTTGCCATGCCGCCTGCCTCCAGAATAATTCCCTCAGGAATAGATATTTTTGCTATTCTGTAGTAATCGTTTTCTGTTGGATCTTGAGCAAAAACAGAAAATGAATATAAAAAAAGTAGAATTAAAAGATTGCTTTTCATTTTATGGTCATTGATGATTTACCAAATAATTGAATATTGAACTTTGTCTGAAGCTGGAATAACCAATGCTTTTTGATTATCTTCCGTTTCAATCGTTGCTCCCGAGACTTCGATATAGTAGGCACTCCCATCTATAAGATACCTGTTTTCCCCGGTTTTTATTATGTCACTACCCACGGCAAGTCGACAAATCTGATTGGGATTAGGATTTTTTATCGTTAGTGTTCTTTGAAAATGCTTTTTATTTACCATAACGGTTTTGTCAAGAATATCAGCACCGTCAAGTATATAATTAAATGTTGGAATATCTTCATTATCAAGTTCATAGCCTTTAATTAATAGATTTTCACCTAAATTATCCTGACTAAAAACAGTCGATTTACTTGTAAAAAAAGCATTGGGAGAAAGCGTTAAAACAGCACCTAAGGGTCTGGACGAACCATCGCCACGATCATCCCACATTGGGGTGGTGTTCAAAAAGTTTCCTTTCCATATCTGAACGATATTGGCATTATCCAGGTCAAAGGTGTAATGCAATTTGTCAGGACTTCCCACATTTACGGCATGGACCACTCTTTTTATCCTTTTACCATTTTTCATTACATCCATGAAAGAACGAAATACTCTGGGAGTACTTGCATCAAGGGAAATTTCTTCACTAGTCGATGTATATAGATAAGAGCCTGTGCCATGTAGGGGGGTATTTCTGAAGTTTGGACCGCTTATCCAAAATCCTAAAGTATTATTAACCCTTTTATCTGTTTTAATTTGAATTATTTCAAACGGAACCTTTCCTGCCGGCAAGTTAAGGATAAGAGTTCTTCGATTATTATCTTCCTCTTTAGGTTCTGCATAAACCTCCTTACCATTTATCTGAATAAAATACTTTCCTTTAATTTCAAATTCAATTCTATGTTCTCCGGCGGTGGGAATATTTAGCATTGTTTTTATGCTATTTGCGAATTGAGAAGTATTTGAAGTAAGATCCCAGGTAAGCTTATCTGTAGTTGCTGTTACTTCAGGTTTCTTAGCTGACAATTCTTCGCGACCTTTGAATTCTCCAAAATAAACCTGATAATTAACAGGATCTAAATAGGCAGGTTTGTTGCTCAGGTCTTTCACACTGAAATGTCTGAAAGCCACAGAGCCGTGATCTCCTTGTATAACAAAAGGTCCTTTTTCAGTTTCCATTTCAGAAATTGAACCTCCTGTGGGACCGCTAAGGTTTACGTTTTCATGAATGATGGCACCGTTAAGCTTAATTTGAATCATTTTTGCATCGGATATTTTTTTTCCATTACCATCAAATCTTGGTGCTTGAAAAGAAATATCTATGTGTTGCCATAAGCCGGGAGCCAGACAAGCGTTTACCCTGGGAGCATAGCCTTCGTAGGTTACAAGGGGAGGACCTTGCTTGAATCTCTGATATATACCACCACAATCGGCCGTCGTTGGATTTAAAACACCCCATGAATCCAATAATTGTACTTCATATCTACCCTGCAAATAAAAGCCGGAATTAGAATGAGCGGACATCATAAAATCAAAGCTGATATCAACGTCTCCATATTCTTTTGCCGAATGAAGATTTGACATATTACCTTCAGAAGGTAGATTCACCAATACACCCGTACCAGGTGTAAGCGTAAATATATCTTTTTTTGAAAGATCAGCGGAAGCATCCTTAGCTAATTTCCAATTTGTTTTCCCAGTAGATTTAAAGAAAGATAAATCTTCCAGAGGGATATATTCCTGAGCATTCAAGGTCATTGGTATCCAAAATAAGCATACCCAAAAAATCTTTTCCATTTACAATTGTTTTGTTAAAATTTGATATACAAATATAATAAAAGGAAAGGACAAAAAAAGGACAATCCTCCTTTCCTTGCATCAAAGGAAAAGAGGATTGTCCGACCAAAATTATTTATTTTATGAATTATGGTTTTGGCCCAATCTTATTCAAAACGGGTACATATTTGTTTTTCAACGAGGTTAGGGCTTCATTTGCCTTCTTTATTTCTTCATTCAGGTCTTTTGCCCTCATTTCCTGCAAATTACTCGGTTTTGAGTCATTGCTACAAACGGCGACATAAACTTCACTGATATCCTCCCGAAGCCTTCTGATGTCGGCAAACATACTTTTCATTTCGACAGGTACCAATGTTTCTCTCAATGTATAAAGTGCTTTGGCAGACTGAGAAAGGGTTTCCTTGTAAGCAGGTTTTTTTACTTCTGCACTTAATTTAGTTAAGAGTTCCTCCTCAGCGATCAACTCATCTACCAAAGAGGCTAAATTCTTATGCATTTCGTATAATTGCATACTCAAGGCATGCCTTGCTTTCCTATCTTCCAAACTAAAAGAGGGATTAGATTCGTCGTGAACCAGCTGAATATTCTGCGTAATTACCTCAGTACCTTTGGTCATCCTAACCGTATAATTGCCTGGTAAAACAGCGGGTGCAGTAAAAGTAGCATAATCTACTTTGCTTCCTTTGGCTGTTTTTGGGGGTTCCATTCGTAAATTCCAAAACACCTTATTTAATCCTTTTCTTTTGGAAGGATTACTTAGTTTTTGTACTAGCTTCCCTTGTTCATCCAAAATATCAATGGAAAATTCACCCGTACTCGGTCTATCTTTAAGATAATAAATTATTGGTTTAATGCCTGGAGCATTAGGTGCTACCCATCCACCCGTTGCGGGAAAGCTTCCTGCTGAAAATTCACCATCTGAAATGGCAAGGGGAGGGGTAGGCAGAAAAATGGCGGCTTGCATCGCTTCTTTCTCCGTCAAAGATCTCATGGGACTTATATCATCTATAACTATGATTCCTCTGCCGTGCGTACCAAGAATGAGGTCGTTTGTTTTAGGATGAATGGCAATATCCCGGACTAAGGCATGCCAGGGAATATTATTTTTCATCCTGTTCCATTGTTTTCCTCCATCAAAACTGGTGAAAAATCCCATTTCTGTGCCAAGGAAAAGTAAATCGGGACGCACCAGATCTTCTTTTATCTTATGAGCAAAACCTGTAAATTCACTACTTTTTAAAGAAATCCATGTTTTGCCCAGGTCAGTTGATTTTGCTAAATATGTTTTATGATCCCCATAGGCATGATGGTCAAAAGTGGCATAAATAGTGTTTTTATCAAATCTGCCTGGCTCCACACTACTGACCCATGCCTGGGCAGGAATACCTGTTTTAGCCACGTTGGCACTGGTATTTGTCCAGGTTTTACCTCCATCGGTGGTCACCTGTAAATTACCGTCATCGGTACCTACCCAAATGATTTTTTCGTCTAACGGACTTTCTGCTATAGCGAAGATAGTCGTGTGGTTTTCAGCACTGGTCACATCGGCACTAATACCACCACTTTTTTCTTGTTCCTGCTTTTTTGGATCATTTGTAGTCAAATCGGGAGAAATTCTCTCCCAATTTCTACCCTGGTCTGTGCTTTTGAACAAATATTGAGCACCAGTATATAGATTACCTTTATTTGTGGCACCGGTAACGATGGGCGTATTCCAATTCCATCGCAACTTACCATCGCCCTTTCCTGCCTGGGGTTTTATGTCAAGGGTTTTGAATGTTTTTAAATGGACTCTGCCCATAGTACCTCCTTGCGCTTCCGCATAAGCATAATCGGGATGTAAAGGATCGGGTACAGTCCAGAATCCATCTCCTCCATAAATGCTTTTCCAATCGCCATTACTTATACCACCTGGCACGGCAGAAGGAGCGACCCAACTTCCATTATCTTGTAATCCGCCATAAATTCGATAGGGAGTTTCATTATCAACGGCGACATGATAAAATTGACCTACGGGAAGGTTGCTTAAAAAAATCCAGGTAACTCCTCTGTCCTGACTCAAATAAACCCCACCGTCGGTTCCAAGATACATTTGAGCGGTATTATTGGGGTTAATCCAAAGCGCGTGATGATCACTATGTACCCAACCGCCTTCGCTACTGGCATCGGTGAATGAATAGCCACCATCACTACTATAACTGAAACTGTAAGCTGGGCGGTAAACCCTTTTCGCGTCTTTGGGGTCAACCACCAGCGTGCTAAAATAAAAAGGCCTGCTCACTACATTTAAGGAAGCACTCTGAGGTTTCCAGCTTTCACCATTATCGCTACTAATATATAGCCCGGTATTTTCACTTTCTACAATAGCCAGTAAATTTTCAGGCGCAGAAGGAGCTAAAGCCATGGCGATTCTTCCAAATGGTTTTTGAGGAAGACCTTTGGTAATTTCTTTCCAGGTTTTCCCTGCATCCGTACTTTTATACAGACCACTGCCATTGCCACCACTTGAAAAACTATAAGCGGTTCTTCGGAACTCCCAGGTAGTTGCATAAATGACAGAGGCGTCACGGGGATCGAGCAGCAGGTCTGCAACACCCGTTTTTTCATTGATATATAAAATTTTAGACCATGTTTTTCCCCCATCTTCAGACTTATATAATCCCCGGTGAGGACTATCAGACCACAGGGCACCTGGCACGGCTACATATAAAATAGAAGAATTTTTTGGATCAATGGCGATTTTTGAAATATGTTCAGTACTGTCAAGACCTATTTTCTTCCAGTTTTCCCCACTATCGGTCGTTTTGTAAAGACCATCTCCAATGGACACAGAGTTTCGCATGTTACTCTCACCTGTTCCCGCATAAATAATTTTTGCATTAGTGGGGTCAATCGCTAAGGCGCCAATGCTCTGACAGTATTTGTCAAAAATAGGTTTGAAAGAGGCGCCTGAATTTATGGATTTCCAGATACCTCCACCCGCTGTACCAACATAAAGGATTTTTGGATCCGACACAACGCCTTCGATGGCGGAAATTCTGCCACTCATCGTTCCAGGGCCTAATTGCCTGGCTTCCAATACACCAAAAGTACTGGCATTAATCGTTGTATTTTGGGCAAAAGAAGGGAAACTTAAACCTCCAATCAGGAGATTTAAGCCAATAAATTTCTTTAAATTCATCATTATTTATCTATGGTGAATAATGTTTCAGCAAGCGTTGTATTTACTTTGACAGATTTCATGGTAATGGTACCCATAGCACTGCCAATAGTCATTGGAAATACATAACCTTGTTCATTGGGCGAATAGCCAGACAGGTCACTTACCAATTCTATTTCCTGACCGTTTGCTTTGGTTTTACTTTTTTGTCTCACCAAATAAAAAGTGGATGGATCAAAAAAGCAGAATTCTTCTTTCCCATTTTTATAGGTAAATCTTATTTTATGGCATTCTGTACCTTCAATATCCTCTTTTTCCAACAATTCAATGGCATGTCCTTTCGCTGCATAATCAATAAAGGGACTTTGAATATCCAATTGGTTAATGCCTTCATTAATGTCATCTGCCGTAACAGGTTCAGGTTTTGTCTGCCCCTGGAATGGATTAAAGGTCCAGCCTGTGGTAGGAGTTAAAATGGAATATCCATTCATACCGTTTAAACTGAAGTCTTGACGTACTCCTTTGTTGTGCACGGAGGATAACTTAATAGGTAATTCAAAGCCTTGAACGGAAAGACTTCCTTCCATAACAACCGTTTGAATGGTTTTTAATTTTTCCTGACCTCCTAATGCCTGTAGATACTTATTAATAATTTCATCTGCGGTTTGAGCACTTCCTGTTACATTGGAAAATAGAATGCAAACCATGGTTAGGATAGAAAAAAATGTTGTTTTCATCATTTTGGATTTATTTTTTTCCAAAGATATAGTGGTTTTGTTACCTCCATATTATAATTAGAAGATTTAGTATTTTTTATCGACAAAAGCACTATAATATTCGGAATAGTAATACTACCATCCGACGTACTTAGGTGGTTTGAAGCCGTTAAGCCTTAAGTAAACGATAATTTGTCCCCTATGATGCGTATGATGATCATGCATCAATTCAAATATCTGCCAGCGGGTGAGGTTTCCTGCAAAAAAATTTACTCTTTCAGAAAGTTCATTTTCCTCTAAATTCTGGAGCACTTTTAAGGTATATTTTCCTATTTCCAGGTATTGGGACTTAATTTCCTGAATAGATTGGCCTTCATCTTTTATTTTCAAGCCTAAACTTTCACCTTTCAGGTAAGTACTGCTTAACCAATACATATTTTGAGTAATATGTAAAACTTGTTCCCGAAAAGACATTTCTTCTTTTACGGGTTTGAAATTCCAGAGTGAATCGGGCAGCGTATTCATAACATCCTCTGTATATTTTAGTCCATTTTGCCACTTAGTGATATGGTCCTTGATAAAAGAGATTTGCCCGTTCATGACTGACAAAAAGAAAGAGAGGCATAATATGAGGCTGATATTTTTTTTCATGATTACAAGTTATTTATAATTTCTTCTAAAGAATCTTTTAGGGTCCAATCGATTTTTACAATGATTCCTTTTGAGACTAACAGCACCCAATTTTGAATGTTTTCAGAAGCTTTATTCCGCTTGATTAATTCATTTTCAAAGGCAAGCTTGTTTTTATGATCTTCCAAAAGCTCTTCAACTGATGTACTGTCTAAATTATTTATGAGGGTAATAAAAACATTTTCTTGTTCAGATTCTATGACCAAAGGTATATCAAAATTATATTCCCTTTGTGCAATATAGGAAGTAATTAGGCGATTTTTCTCTATGAAATCGAAGAAAAGGGGTTCTACTAAAGAGGTTAAACGATCACTTACCTCTATGAAAAAGGTATTTGGTAAAAGGTCAGTCAGTGAAAATTCCTTTAATAAATCTTCTGCCAAAATTTTTATTCTATAACTTTCCTCATCGGGATGCCATTCATTTATAAAGGCTGTCATAGCCATTTTAAAATTTTCTTTTTCTTTATTCGACCAATTTTCTATGTTTAAATCCTCCCAAATGGTAAAAGTTTCAATAATTTTAAAAGTAGTTGTCACCTCTTTTATTCCAGATAAATCTTCATATTGAATCAGTTTATTTATATGGTCAACCTCGCCTCTTGCTGCTTCCGTATAAAGAAAAGAAGGATATTCTCTAACCACCTCGGGCGTCTGATCAATAAAACGCATAGGAAATCTATTAAAGGTCAGGTTTTCATTTTTCCAGGGTATAGAAATTGATTCATTTTTAAGGTCCAGTACATTTAATTCTTCCAAATCTTTATTCCAGATTCTATTGATAACGGATAAATCTTTATCGGCTTGGGGCAGAATCAGATAATCTCTTGCTCGGGTAAAACCTACATAAAATACCCTGATTTCTTCGGCAAGATCTTGTTTATTCTGGTAATCCCATTCTGGAGATTTTTCAATATTATCCCAGAGAACTGTTTTTTTATTGTTCTTACCGTAAGGATTTATCCATAAACGCACCCATCTGTTTCCCAGAATATTTGATAAATCTATCGTATTATTTTTGGGAACAATGGTTAGATTATTGATTTTGGTGTTTACTTCTTTATCGAGATCCATAAGGATAACGATGGGCCATTCAAGTCCTTTGCTTCGGTGGTAGGTGAGCACTCTAACGGCATCGGGACCTTCCCCTGCCCCTTGAAAATCTGCTTTGGTTTCAATTTTTCTTTGACACCAGAAAATAAATCCGCTCAACGAGGTAGCAATATGAAGACTCTTGCAACTTTCCTCATATTTAAGGGCTATGGATCTGATTTGATCAATATTATCTAATCGCTGGTCTGGATTTCCCCATTCAACAATCAATCTTTTTATATCAAGAGAGGAGATTATCTGGTCTAATATTTCAAAAACGGATAGATATTTCCTATTTTTTCTCAACGCTATCAGTTTCCTCGTGAGAGGGTAATCCATGCCCCATTCGGGTAATTTCAAATCACTTTCATTTGCTTTTTGGCGTTGCCGATCAGCCTTTGCGTGTAAAAGTGCCTCAAGATTCATTTTTTCGCCATACAATAAAATTTCTGTGAGGGCAATTTCATCCTTACTTTGAACATATTTTAAACAGGCGAGAATCAGAATACCTTCGATGGTGTCAAAAATGCCCGGTTGAGAAAGGGCAGCATTTAGCCCGGCCATTTTTAAGGAGGCAGCCATGTCTAAACAAAGGCTGTTTTTTTTACAAAGAATAGCGACATCACCCGCTTGAGCCCTTCTCATTTCACCACTTTGATCATCTTTTATATAGATGCCTTTTTGTAACTGAGATTGCAGGGAATGAGCTAATGCGTTGGATATATGTTGAATATTAAATTTTTGTTTCTTTCCATCTTCATTTTTATTTAATTCCCACATATTTAGTGCCAGACCAAACAGATCAGATTCACTTTCCCTGGTACGAATGGGTTGAAGTTCTACCTGAGAGGAGGGCATATCGTTAAATCCGCGAACGAAAAGAGCGTTAACACAATTTACCAGATCTTGCCTTGACCGGTAAGAATTTCCTTGAACATCCTCCGGTTTTACCCCTCCGTTTTTATCGATAATGGCTTTCATCAGAGAGGGTTCCGCACCTCGAAATCCGTAGATACTTTGTTTTGGATCTCCCACCCAAATTGTATGTTTAGCTATTTGAGAAAGTTTGAGAAAAATGGATAACTGAATGGGGCTGGTATCTTGAAATTCATCGACCATTAAAATACTGATTTCCGATCTCAATATGTCGCAAACGGTAGGATTGTCTAGCAATTCGTCCACTTTAACTTCCATATCTGTGTAATCAATGAGACCCCGTTGCGTTTTGAAATGGCTATACTCTTGCATTGCTTCGATGGCGAGCTCAAATATCTCATGTATAAATGCGGAAATGTCAGCATGGAACCGTGGATGTCGAATATGACCAGCTGCAAAATATGTCATTTCTTTTATAGCCTCCTTACTTTTTGCCCCGGCATCTAATTTAGATAGCCTGGCCCAATCTTCCCATGGCGGATAGATGTTGTTTTCAAGGTATTGCTTTACTTTTTTAATCTTGTCAAGACTGGTTGAAGTAACCTTAGTTACATCACCGATTTCGCTAACTTTATGTAAGGTATCTTTTATTTGGTCTAAGAGAAGCCTGTCAAACGCTTCAGCGTCCATCTCAGGAGGTTCGAGGAGATTCAGTTGGGTAGCAACAGATTCGTTGGCTGATTCTCTTAACATGGCTGCTGAAAAATTATTAGCCCTGGCAATATCTGTTAAATCTTTTACTATATTTCTCCAATCTGTGCCATTATTTTCATCTTTTACGATGGTAAGTCTCCTGCTCAACTCCTCCATTTTTTCTACCTTTTCCGGAGTCAAAATAGAAGTCATAGCCAGATTGAAATAGTATTGCGGTTCTCCTTCGGTAATAATATTTACAATAGGAGATACGCCTGCTTCAAAAGCAAAGCGTTGTAATAATTTGATTCCCAGACTATGAACGGTTCCAATCAATGCATTGGTTAACGCTTCAGCTTCTTGTCGTAATCCTAATTTTAATAAAGCTATCCTTACTCTACTTTGCAACTCGGACGCAGCTTTTTGAGTAAAAGTAGTAGCAATGATGCCGGCAGCTGGATAGCCCTCATTTAACTTTTTAACCATTTCTTGAGTAAGCCTGTATGTTTTTCCACTTCCAGCACCTGCAGAAATTATAGTAAATGCCATATTGTATAAAATTTTTATAGTAAGTTATCTTATTCTATCGCATTGCTATTTACAATTTTATTTACAGTTTTTTCGTTTTTACTGAAAAATTTAAGATGAAAAAGGAAATATTAATTTTTTTATTTGTCGTTTCTCAGCTCTTCTTTGGCTGTGAAAAAAACGATATGCTGGACGATTCAATTTTACAAGGGGAAGTCATTAGGGTAACTTGTGCCTCGACGGTTGTTCAGATTAAAAATGCAGAAAAATACGGTGAGGACGGTTGGATGAACGAAATGTCAGCAAGTGTGCAGAAGTATGATAATGTTTTTAAGGTAGAAAATGTTTGTAAAGTGAATCTGGAAATGGGTAAGACATTTAAATTTAAAATCATTTCTCTAACGCAAAATGATTGTATTCAATGTTTACTTTATGATGCACCCCCGAAGGTTTCTTATGCTATCGAGGTAATTCCCTGACAAAAAAAGAGGGAAATCACTCGAAAAACGGATGATTTCCCTCTATATTTATTAAACTATCTATTTAGGCAGAAAGTAAGGTCGTCCTTATTTTATTTAAGGCTGAACCTGCTTGCACCCATTCAATTTGTTGTTGATTGTAAGTATGATTTACATTGAAAGAATCTCTGCTGCCGTCGGAATGATGAAGTACTAAAGTCAGCGGAGTTCCTGGCGTCATGGTATCGAAACCCTCGATATTAATTAAATCATCCTGACGGATTTTTTCATAATCGGCGGCATCTGCGAAAGTTAAGCCGAGCATACCTTGTTTTTTCAAATTGGTTTCATGTATCCTGGCGAATGATTTAACAATCACGGCCCTCACGCCAAGAAATCTTGGCTGCATAGCAGCATGTTCCCTGGAAGAACCTTCACCATAATTTTCTTCACCAAAAACGACGGTACCAATACCTGCTTCTTTATACGCGAGCCCTGAATCAGGAACGGAAAGGTAATCGTTTTTAATAAAGTTAATCACCTTATTGGTTTCACCATTAAAGGCGTTAATGGCACTGATGAACGTATTTTTAGCAATATTTTGTAAATGTCCGCGATAAGTTAACCATGGTCCTGCCATAGAAATATGATCTGTGGTACATTTTCCCTTTGCTTTAATCAGGATACGCATACCTTTCAGGTGTTCTGCCTGGATAGGGGTAAAAGGAGATAAAAGTTGTAATCTTTCTGAGGTAGGGCTTACTGATATAGTTACTTCATTGCCGTTATCAGCGGGAGCAACGTAGCCAGCATCTTCTACAGCGAAACCATTTGTTGGTAATTCATCGCCACTTGGTGGATCTAATTTAACAGCCACTCCATCTTCATTCAACAAAGTATCTGTTAAAGGATTGAAGGTCAAATCACCTGCGATGGTTAGTGCGGTAACAATTTCAGGAGAAGCAACGAAGGCTCTTGTTTGAGGATTACCATCATTTCGTTTAGAAAAATTACGATTAAATGAGGTAATGATAGAATTGGCTCTCGTTGGATCGTCTGTGTGTCTTGCCCATTGACCGATACATGGACCACAAGCATTAGCCATAACCACACCACCAATTTTTTCAAAATCAGCTAGTTGACCATCGCGATTCACCGTGTATCTGATAAGTTCAGAACCAGGAGTTATAGTAAATTCTGCTTTCGCTTTAATATTTTTTTCACCAGCCTGTCTTGCCACGGAGGCAGCTCTGTCTAAATCTTCGTAAGAAGAATTGGTACAAGAGCCAATCAGACCAACTTCTAATTTTGCCGGATAGCCATTATCTCTCACCGCTTGAGCAAACTGAGAAATTGGCCAGGCCAAATCTGGCGTATAAGGACCGTTAATATGTGGTTCCAGTGTATTTAAATCAATCTCTATAACCTGGTCGAAATAGTCCGCAGGATTTGCGTAACAAGCTTCGTCACCGGTTAAATGTTCGGCTACCTTATCAGCTAAAGCGGCAATATCAGTTCTTCCGGTAGCCTTAAGATATCTGCTCATTGAGGCATCATAACCGAAAGTTGACGTAGTAGCGCCAATTTCAGCTCCCATATTACAAATGGTACCTTTTCCTGTACAAGAAAGAGATTCTGCACCGGGTCCAAAATATTCAACGATGGCACCTGTTCCACCTTTAACGGTAAGAATTCCTGCTACCTTTAGAATAACATCTTTTGGAGAGGTCCAGCCGTTTAATTTACCTGTTAGTTTAACACCAATGACTTTAGGCATTTTTAATTCCCATGGCATGCCCACCATAACGTCCACAGCGTCAGCACCACCAACACCGATTGCCACCATACCTAATCCACCCGCATTGGGAGTATGAGAGTCTGTCCCAATCATCATTCCACCTGGAAATGCATAGTTTTCAAGAACAATCTGGTGAATGATACCCGCACCTGGTTTCCAGAAACCTATACCGTATTTGATAGAAACGTCAGCTAAAAATTGGTAAACCTCATCATTTTCGTGCAGCGCTGTGCTCAAATCTTCTGCAGAACCAACCTCGGCCTGAATCAAATGATCACAATGTACAGTGGTGGGAACCGCTGTATTGGGCATTCCACAGGTCATAAATTGAAGGAGAGCCATTTGTGCGGTGGCATCTTGCATGGCCACACGGTCAGGGGCAAAAAATACATAATCTTTACCTTTTTGATAACCTTGCAAAGGTGAAGCATTATGAAGATGGGCATAAAGTATTTTTTCGGTAAGATTTAGTGGTCTTCCAAGTACTTTTCTTGCGTCAGCAATGCGTTGTGGTAATGCAGCATACCAAGCTTCAATCATATTAATATCAAATGGCATAATCGTTGGTTATTTAGTCTATGCTTTGGTTTATTAAATTTCGCCCAAATTTAGAACTATTGAAGGATATTTACCCAAAATTTTATGATATTTAATTAAATTTTAAGAATAGGTTTTTTTTATAATTAAAATACCCTAAATTTAGGTTTATCACTCAATAAATTTTCATAAAGCAACAATGTACGTAAACACTGAAGGTAAAAAAGAAGTCACTTATGATGCCATTGTCATCGGATCAGGGATTAGTGGAGGTTTTGCCGCCAAAGAACTCTGTGAAAAGGGACTTAAAACGCTCGTCCTCGAAAGGGGTAGGGATGTCAAACACGTAGTAGATTATCCAACAGCCTCTCTCGATCCCTGGGAATTACCTAATGGGGACAATGTGCCGGAAGCTGAAGTGAAAGAGCATTATTTCAACCAATCGAGAACAGGATATACCATAAAAGAATCTACCAAACATTTTTTTGTTAAAGATTCTGAACAGCCTTATACTGAAGTTCAACGCTTCGATTGGATGAGGGGATACCATGTGGGCGGACGTTCGATTATGTGGGGAAGGCAAAGTTACCGATGGAGTGATCTGGACTTTGAGGCTAATGCAAAAGACGGTATTGCTGTTGATTGGCCAATCAGATATGCTGATATCGCTCCCTGGTATGATTATGTTGAGCGATATATTGGGGTAAGTGGTCAGAAAGAAGGCTTGCATCAGCTTCCTGACGGTGAGTTTTTGCCGCCCATGGAGTTTAATTGTATAGAAGAATTTGTAAAGGAAAAATCAGAAGCTAAATATCCTGAACGTCGTATAACGATAGGCAGAACGGCTCATCTTACGCAGCCAAATCCTGAGTATCATGGAACAAGAGGTCAGTGCCTGTCCAGAAATCGCTGCATAAGAGGATGTCCTTATGGTGCTTACTACAGTTCCAATGCTGCCGCTTTACCCGCTGCCGAAGCTACGGGAAATATGACGCTCAGACCGCATTCTATTGTTCAAAATATCATTTTGGATGAAAAAACACAAAAGGCAGTAGGGGTGCGTATTATCGATGCGGAAACCATGGAAGTACATGAGTTTTTTGCTAAAGTGATTTTCTGTTGTGCTTCTGCTTTGGGAACTACCCATATTCTATTGAATTCAAGGTACGATTCTCATCCAAATGGTTTGGGAAATCTAAGTGGTGAGCTTGGACATAATATTATGGATCACCATTTTAGAGCGGGTGCCAGAGCTAAATCTGAATTATTTGGCGACAAATATTTTAAAGGCAGAAGGCCTAATGGAATATATGTACCCAGGTTCAGAAATATTGATAATGCAACCAAAAGGAGGGACTTTATAAGGGGTTATGGTTATCAGGGCGGTGGTGGAAGGCAAAGTTTCGGTGCTTTAGTAGCCGAAGAGGCTTTCTTAATGGGTGCTCAATCTAAAGATCAGCTCTCAGAACCAGGACCGTGGTCTATGAATTTACTCGGTTTTGGAGAAACACTGCCTTATCATGAGAATAAAGTCGAACTAGACTACAGCCGCTTAGATAAGTGGGGCCTTCCAGTGCTAAAATTTGATGCAGGCATAAAGACGAATGAAAAAAATATGCGTCTTGATATGATGAATGCTGCAGCAGAAATGCTGGAAGCTGCCGGATTAAAAGAGATAACTACCTACGACGATGGTTATTCCCTCGGTCTGGGTATTCATGAAATGGGAACAGCCAGAATGGGAAATGACCCAAAAACGTCTATTCTCAATAAATGGAATCAAATGCATCAGGTATCTAATGTTTTCGTTACGGATGGTGCTTGTATGACCTCTGCCGCCTGTGTTAATCCATCGTTAACCTATATGGCTTTAACAGCCAGAGCGGTTGATTATGCTGTTAAACAATTGAAAAATAACAATCTGTAAACCTTTATAATAGCCACTATGCAACGTCGTGAACTTTTAAAATATACAGGGATGGTTATTGGATTTACAGCCGCCACCGGATCCTTAGCAGGATTGGTATCGTCCTGTAAACCTAATAATGAAAACGCCCCATCAGAGGGTAAAGAAAAGGATAATTGGGTTCCCTCAGCGCTAACTGCAGAACAGTTTGCCTGGGTTACTTTGATTGCTGATACTATGCTGCCTAAAACAAAAACGCCCTCTGCTTCAGAGTTGGGTGTCGATAGATTTGTAGATTTACTTCTTTCAGATTGGGCTGCGCCGGACACAAAACAACTCTTTTTAAACGGTCTTGATAATTTTGACGTCAAGGTAAAGGAAAAAATGGGCAAATCTTTCGTTGCTCTTGCGGAATCAGAACGTACGGATTATTTAAACGCGCTGAATACTGAAATTAGAGAAGCCGTTAAACTGCTTCCGGTCGGTGCTAAACCATTGCCTTCTCATCAGTTTTTTATGATGCTTAAGGATACCATATACAAAGGTTATTTCGCTAATGAACAACTTTGTACTGAAGTACTGGTGTATGATCCTATTCCCGGTGTTTTTAAAGGTTGTACGCCCTTAGCAGATACAAAAGGTCTGGCTTATGCGCCCGTCTGATTATTTTTATTAAATCATTTTGTTATTGTTTTAAGTCATTTTAATCGTTCCGTCTTATGAAACATTCTGTTTGTTACTGGTGTTTTCGCGCCTTTTATACCTTACCCGAGTTTTGTAAAGAAGTCAAAGCACTGGGTTTTGAATCGGTAGAAATTTTAGGGCCTGCCGATTGGAAGGTCGTCAAAGATGCAGGTCTTACTTGTGCCGTTGGTATGGATAGCTTTTGTAATATTTCTAAAGGATTTAATGATCCTAAAAATCATGCCTTCCTTCAAGAGAATTATGTGAGGTTCATAAGGCAGGCGAGTGAAAATGGAATTCCTTCCGTTATTTGTTTTTCTGGAAATAGGAATGGTATTTCGGACGAGCAAGGACTTGAAAATTGTGCAAGAGGTTTGGAAATGGTGACAAAGGAAGCTGAAAAATACGGTGTCAAAATAGTTATTGAATTGTTGAATAGTTATATTGATCATGCCGATTATCAATGCGATCATACCGCCTGGGGTGCAGCTTTAGTACAAAAATTGGGCTCGCCGAACTTTAAATTATTGTATGATATTTATCACGCTCAGGTGATGGAGGGAAATATTAGTAATAACATTCTGAAATATCATGAGGTGATTGGCCATTATCATACGGCGGGTCTTCCAGGCAGAAATGAAATCGATGAAAGTCAGGAGCTTTACTATCCTCATATCATCAAAACCATAAAGGGTACGGGTTATGATGGCTTTTTAGGGCAAGAATTTATACCTACTTCAGGTAAACCCCTGGAGAGTTTGCGAAGGGCAAAGGAAATTTGTACCGTTTGATTTAGTAAATCAGTAAAATATTTAAAAAAAGCTTCCTCATTGGAGGCTTTTTTTTATTTGTAAAGAAGTGAACCCTTTGACAAATTATAAGTTTACATACTTTTCTTATACCTTTGAGTATTGAATTTTTCATCAAATTAAAATAGAAAATGAATATTAGGCTTGAAGCTTTACTTAAAGACCGTATTCTAGTTATTGATGGTGCCATGGGCACAATGATACAACAGTATAAACTAACGGAAAAGGATTATCGGGGTACCCGATTTGCAAATCATGCTTATGATATTCAAGGTAATAATGAAATCCTTGTTTTTACCCAGCCCCATATTATTGAAGCTATTCATCTTGCCTATCTCGAGGCCGGTGCCGATATATTGGAAACAAATACCTTCGGAGCTACAAAAATAGCCCAGGCCGATTATCATCTGGAAAGCCTGGCTTACGAAATGAACCTTGAGGCTGCAAAAATAGCCAGAAAGGTAGCAGATGATTTCAATAAAAGAACCCCGGAAAAGCCTCGTTTTGTTGCCGGAGCTATAGGTCCAACCAATAAAACTGCATCTCTTTCTCCGGATGTAAATAACCCCGGTTTCAGGGGAGTGTCTTTTGACGAACTTAAAGAGGCGTATTATGAACAGGCGAAAGGATTAATGGACGGTGGTTGTGACGCACTCATCGTAGAAACCATCTTTGATACCCTAAATGCAAAAGCGGCGCTCTTTGCCATTGAAGAATTATTTGAGGAGGTAGGCGATCGTCTTCCTGTTATGATATCCGGTACCATCACCGATGCGAGCGGAAGAACCCTCTCAGGGCAAACCGTTGGCGCTTTCTGGGCCTCCATTAACCATATTCCAATTTTGAGTGTAGGGTTAAATTGTGCGTTGGGAGCGACGGAAATGAGACCCTATCTTCAGGAATTATCTGACATTGCAGACTGTTTTATCTCCGCCTATCCTAACGCAGGTTTACCTAACGAGTTTGGGGAATATGATCAGGGGGCATCTGAAATGCAACAGTATATAAAGGAATTTGCCTCTTCTGGTTTTGTAAATATAGTGGGTGGCTGCTGTGGTACAACGCCCGATCATATTCAGGCTATGGCCGAAGCTGTTAAGGGTATTGTTCCAAGAAAACTTACTCCTAAAAGCCATTTTACTACTCTTAGTGGCCTTGAACCTCTTGTTATTCGTCCCGAAACAAATTTTGTTAACGTAGGTGAAAGAACAAATGTTACTGGTTCCAAGCAATTTGCAAGGTTAATTCGCGAGAAAAATTATACGGAGGCCCTCAAAGTCGCTCAACAACAAGTAGAAGGGGGAGCCCAGATCATAGATATAAATATGGATGAGGGCTTGCTCGATTCGGAACAAGCTATGGTGGAATTTTTAAATCTTGTTATGTCCGAACCAGATATCGCTAAGCTTCCCATAATGATTGATTCTTCAAAGTTTTCTGTCATTGAGGCCGGTTTAAAATGCGTTCAGGGCAAATGTATCGTAAATTCAATTTCATTAAAAGAAGGGGAAGAATCTTTTTTAAAACAAGCTAAATTGGTTCGTCGTTATGGTGCGGCGGCTGTGGTTATGGCTTTCGATGAAGTGGGTCAGGCCGATACTGTGGAACGAAAGGTAAGTATTTGCAAAAGAGCTTACGATTTGCTTATCCAAAAAGTAGGGTTCATTCCCGAAGATATCATCTTTGATCCAAATATTTTTGCCGTAGCTACGGGCATTGAGGAACATAATGATTATGCCATTCATTTTATTGAAGCTACCCGACAAATAAAAAAACTTTGCCCAGGTGCTAAAGTGAGTGGCGGTGTGAGTAATATTTCTTTTTCTTTCAGGGGAAATGAAGTGGTCAGGGAGGCAATGCACACTGCATTTCTCTATCACGCTGTTCGGGCCGGTATGGATATGGGTATTGTAAATGCCGGGATGATGGATATTTATTCCAATATTGAACCCGATTTACTCGAAAAGGTGGAAGATGTACTTTTTAATAGAAGACCCGATGCCACTGAACGATTAACTGACCTGGTCGTGTCGCTTAGAGGTGATGCAGGAAAGTCGATTCAGAAAGATCTCTCCTGGAGAAATCAATCCGTAAATGAAAGACTTAAATATGCCTTAGTAAAGGGTATTACAGACTATATTGACGAGGATGTTGAAGAAGCACGTACGCAAGTAGCTGAACCTTTGTCTGTTATTGAAGGCCCCTTGATGGATGGCATGAATTATGTGGGTGACTTATTTGGTGAAGGTAAAATGTTTCTTCCTCAAGTGGTTAAAAGTGCCAGAGTAATGAAAAAGGCGGTTGCCTGGCTTACTCCTTATATTGAAGCAAATAAAAATGGAAATAGTCGGGCGAAAGGTAAAATTTTGCTCGCGACGGTGAAGGGAGATGTGCATGATATTGGTAAAAATATAGTTGGCGTTGTCCTAGGTTGTAACGATTATGATATTGTAGATCTGGGGGTTATGGTGCCTGCTGATAAAATTCTGCAAAGAGCAAAAGAGGAAAAAGTTGATGTTATTGGATTGTCAGGTCTGATTACCCCTTCTTTAGATGAAATGGTTCATCTTGCCAGTGAAATGCAGCGTCTTGGATTTACTATTCCCTTGTTGATCGGTGGAGCAACAACCAGTAGGACACATACTGCGGTAAAAATAGAACCTAAATATAAGGGCTCTGTTGTTCATGTATTAGACGCGTCTCGTGCTGTGGGCGTAGTGAGTAATTTACTTAGCGAACAAGGAGATGTTAGCAGTAATTTCATTTTAGATGTCAGAGCTGAAAATAATAGAATTAGGGAGCAAAGAGTAGGGAGAGAACAGGTAAAACAATTTCTACCTATTGCAGATGCCAGGAAAAATAAATGGACCATGGATTGGTCCACTTACACGCCTCCGGTGCCTGACAAGATTGGAATTCAGGAAAAAATTCCTTTTCCACTGGAAGAATTAGTTCCTTATATCGATTGGACACCCTTCTTTAGTTCTTGGGAACTGGCAGGTAAATATCCCGATATTCTCACAGATGCTGTCGTAGGGGAGGAGGCAACGAAACTTTTTGTCGAAGCAAATGCTATGCTCAAAAAAATAGTGGATGAAAAATGGCTGGAGGCCAGAGCCGTTTGGGGCATTTTTCCTGCAAATCAAGGGACGGAAGATGATATTATTATCTACGACGACGAAGAGAGAACCACTGAAAAAATGCGCTTGCAGTGCTTGAGGCAACAACTTAAAAAGGCACCCGGTCAACCTAATAGATCACTTTCCGACTTTATTGCTCCAGTTGGTAAACCCGATTTTATTGGCTCTTTTGCCGTTTCCGCAGGCTTTAATATCGAGAAAATGGATGCCTATTTTCTGGAGAATTTAGATGATTATCAATCTATTTTACTTAAAGCATTGGCAGATAGATTGGCAGAAGCCCTGGCTGAAAAATTACACGAATGGGTAAGAATGGATACCTGGGCGTATGCTAAAGATGAAAATTATTCTGCTATAGATTTATTAAAAGAAGATTTTCAGGGTATTAGACCAGCCCCTGGTTATCCTGCCTGCCCGGATCATACTGAAAAAGAGAAATTGTGGGAACTGCTTGAAGTGAAAAAAAGAACAGGTATTATTTTGACCGAAAGTTTTGCTATGTATCCCGCAGCCTCAGTAAGCGGTTGGTATTTTTCAAATCCTGCCTCTACTTATTTTGGCGTGGGCCAGATATCTAAAGATCAGGTAGAAAATTATGCAGAAAGAAAAAATATGTCTTTGGAGATTATTGAAAGATGGCTTTCTCCAAATCTAAATTATAACAACTAATATGGAAGAATGGGAAATAAATTTTGAGTGGCTACGCATTAGAAATCAAATAAAGGATGCTTTCAAGAAGCCGGAACTTCCCGATCTCAATGCCGTTTTGTTGCTGGTTGGGATTCAAATATTAGGTCGGTGGCAAAAAACATATACAAAGGAAGAAAAGCAAGATTTAATGCATATTGCTATTTGTGAGTTATTGAGTCAACAGGGAATTTATGTGTTTAAAGGAAGAGATGCAGATGGATGGCCACATTACGACAGGGTAACAAAAAGTCCGGTGGAAGGTCCTGAAGCCCAGGAAAGATATTTAATTGAACAAATTATTCATTTTTTTAAACGGCTAGATGCTGAAAATGAAGTGCTGTTGAAAAATTACGCCAATTAATTGGTGTTTTTCTAAATAACAGAGTAACTTGTTAGCCTTGATTCAATCTTTCAATCGTATTTTATGGAATTAGTAATTCCTGGTAGTTGGGATGCTGAACAAAATGTGGTTTTAGCTTGCATACGCAGAGAGAAATGGGCGCAACAAGCCCTTTATGAAGAGTATTATGCGCGCATGATGGGCGTTTGTATGCGATACGCTAATAACGAAAATGATGCTCTCGACATTATGCACGAGGGTTTTATCAAAATATTAAGGAATATTCATTCCTTTCAGCCAGGTACTTCTTTGGTTTCCTGGATTAGACGCATAATGGTTAATACTTCTATTGATTATTATCGGTCAAATATGCGCAGGAGGACTACTGATATGGACGAGGCCAGTCACGTAGCCAGCTTTGATGCTGATGCAGTGAGCCGTTTTTCAGAATTGGAAATTTTAGATGCCGTACAGCAACTTTCTCCCTCCTATCGGGCCGTTTTTAATTTATATGTCATTGAAGGTTATTCCCATAAAGAAATTAGCCAATTACTTGATGTTAATGAAAGCACGTCGAGATCAAATTTAGTGAAGGCAAGACTCAAATTACAAAACATTTTATTGAAGCAGGGGTAATGATGGAAGAGGAAAAAATGGACCAACTTTTGAAAGATAAACTGGAATCTTTGGAAACTAAAGTTCCAAAAGATGCATGGAAAAATTTTTCTGAAAAATGGAATGACGCCTTATTGGATGAACACACTGTAGAGGAAAAAAAGTTTGACCAAAACATTCATGAAAAATTAAATCAATTCGTTTTTCCTACGAATGAAAGTCATGCCTGGGCTCATTTTCATTCTTACTATTCCCATATAAAAAGAAATGAAAATAGGATTATATGGTTTAAAGCCATGGAAGTTACCATGGCCGTTTTGTTATTCTTTACTTGTTTACAAGTAGGAGTCATTCGTCGGGTACCTGCCTCCCAATCGGTAAATATTGAAAATATAACCAAAGTATCGGTTGATAATTATTCTTCTACATCAAATGAAATTAAGATAGTAGAAAGGAGCAATCAAAATAAAAGCCATAGTGCCCAGACAGCTGGAATATTATCTAAGTTATTAGATAATCAATCTGATGAGGGGGGGGATAAACTACTGCCCAAAAAAGTTCTATTAGAAGTTGAACCTATTCCGAGCTTGCCTGCGCCAGTTCTTAAAATGGCAGCCGCACCCGTTTATTCTAAATCTTTCTCGGAAATAAGTCAAATTCCTACCTTAGCATCAAGACATATTCCTATTAGTACAAGAAAAATTTATGTTAATAATATCCTTGACTTTGGAAAATGGCATTTAACCTTATTAACAGGATTAGACGGTGATAATGTTTTTACCCCGGCCTACCCAAGATTTAAAGTACCTGAAACCATCAGAAATTCATCAGGTTTTCATCTTGGTTTCTTACTAAGTGAGGGAGCAAAACGCTTAGAAACTGGCTTTGGATTCATTTATGCCCATAAAGAGTATAATGCACCTGCGGTTACCTTTATCCAAGGTAGTCTAAGGGATGGATATACCACTGAGCAATTAAAGAAAATTCAGCTAAATCTTTTGCAAATTCCAGTATTTACCCGCTTTAATATTGTTCATAAAGAAAATTGGCGCATTTATGCCACATTGGGTGCTACGGCTCAAGTCACGCTCTCCGCAAATTACTTTATTGTCCACCCAGGATTTTTTCCTTCCTCTGTTGCTTTAACGGGTAAAAACAATAGTATTTATCAAAATCTTGAGGAAGGATTAATGCAGGGAGGAACCCTTATTGATAATGTGTTTTTATCTATGGACATGGGTGTTGGCGCTGAAAAGATGATTTCACCTAGAACGAGTATTTTTGCACAATCCAGTTATCAATCTTTTGTGGGGCATGTAAGTAAAGGTATAGGTCCCTACAATGACCGTATTTCAACGGTTTCTTTTCAATCAGGTGTAAGAATCAATCTTTTTCAACCCATCAAAAATTAATCTTAATTTTTCAATGCGTCATAAATAGATTGTTGGATGCGCGGCCTGATATTCAAATCGTAAATAGCCCTGCTTTCCCTGGTAGGATACACTCGGTTTGATAAGAATATGTAAATCAGTTCTTCCTTGGGATCTATCCAAACAAAGGTACCTGTGTATCCGCTATGACCGTAGCTTTCTGGAGAAGCATCTTTGGCTATGGAACTTTTACCGGGGATATATTGAACTAATGGTTTGTCAAAACCTACACCCCGATAATTATCAGGGCAGAATTGACAGCGGGTAAACTCATCAAAAGCTTTTTCCCCTATAAGTCTTTCTCCACCATAGATACCTTTATTAAGGTATAATTGCATTAATTTTGCTAAGTCATTGGCGGAACCAAATAAACCAGCATGACCGGAAATTCCGTTTAACATACCGGCGCCTTCGTCGTGTACCTTACCTTGTAGGAGGGTCATTCTAAAAAAAGTGTCTCTTTCAGTAGGTACCATTCGAGTGGTATCGAAAAATCGTAATGGGTTCCAAGTTAAGGTATTAGCGCCCAATGGTTTATAAAATTGTGTTTTAATATAGCTTTCAAATTCTTCCCCCGTCTGCGCTTTGACCAACCTGGGCATGAGTATGAAAAAGAAATCGGAATAAACATAGCCAGGTTTAGCATTTAGGGGCGACTTAAAAATATAGGAGGCCATTTTATCAGGATAATTTTTGTGTAACCATAAGCCACCAGGAACTTCAATAGAATAATTTTTTGATGCTTGCAACCTGAATGTTTTTGCCTTGAATCTGTAATCATTATTTCGATTATTGTTCCAGTTTTTTTGCCATGGATTCCTGCTATTTCCTACCAAAGTGCCTTTCCAAAAGGGAATCCAGGCTCTTAATCTGGCTTGATGAGTCAGTATATCCCTCATCTTTAAATCAGCTTTGTTCGTTCCTTTTGCTTCGGGCAAATAAGTGCTTAATGGGGCATCTAAATTTAGTTTGTCTTCACCATACCACTTCATTAACGCAGCGAGGCCACTGCTAACTTTAGTGACTGAGGCCATATCGTAAATATCATCTGGAGATAATTTTTGTTCCCCTTCATAAGTGTGTTTGCCGAATGCCTCATGATAAACAATTTTACCCTTTCTTGCCACGAGAACCTGAGCACCAGGAAATGCCCTGGCTGCAATACCTTGTTCTATGATAGATTTAATGCTGTCATGTAGGATATCCGATTTCATGCCAACACTGGCTATGGGTGAATATCCAAGTCGGACGCCCTTCGCTTCCTTACCATTTTCAATGGATACACCTCCAAAAATAAGTTGTGCCGATAAAGATTGGTGCCAGTAACCGGAAAGGGTTTGAATGTCAAATTTCACAGCATTTCCAGTATCATCTTTACGGTCAAAATATTTTGAGTCGAAGTTTACAAGAACTACAGGAATGCCTTCAAATAATGTTTTTATTTTATTTAATTTATCTGATTTAAAATCTTCATCAGTCCAGATTTCGATAATAAAGGCATTATCACCAGCAAATTTTCTGGATTTTAACCAGTTTTCAAGATTTTTAAAATCATCTTGAAAAGGTAGCTGGTAATGACTTACGGAGGCATACTTATCTAATTGCGCACTAAAAACGTTGGTTTGAACTTGAGGCGTGCCTAATACAAGGTGTGTAATAGATAATTCCTCCAGTTTTTTAAATGGAATAACTGATTTTTCAGCAGAAATGAATCTTATTTGTTGTAGAGCAACCTGATAAGAATCGATGTTGTTTATCTGACCAAACAAAGCGTTTGAACCTGTCAATAAAAGAAAAATAATACTGGTGTATTTGAGGAATGACATTTTCAAGGGTATTTTTTTTTAACTTAGCTGAAAAGTACGAATTAGTAAAGATTTGTAACCATTTCAAATCAATTTTTTAGAAAAAATAAATCGTAATGACAAAAATCTATGTTTCTTTTTTAGGGATTATAGTTATTTCTTTTTTATGTATTGGTTCCGTTTCAGGTCAAAAAGCACATAAAAAGCAGGTAAAAGAATTAGATAATCTGGTTCATAATTCTGTGGTATTTAATCAGCATTTTAGTGGATTAATGATTGAAGATGCAGAATCAGGGGAAATTTTATTAAAAAGAGAGGCAGACAAACATTTTACACCCGCTTCTAATGTTAAATTAGTTACCCTTTATACTGCATTAAAGGTATTAGGTGATAGTTTGAATGTTTGGCGAGTAGCTGAAAAAGAAGGACAACTCATAATTCAGGGAACGGGTAATCCAATGTGGAGGCACCCGGCTTTTTTATCAGTGGAACAACCGGAGCCTTGGAAAAAATCAAATCTGCCTGTAAAGCTTTCATTTGATAATTGGAAAGGGAATCGTTTTGGTTCAGGATGGTCGTGGGCAGATTACCCCTATTATTACCAGGTTGAAAGAAGCCCTATTCCAATTCATGGAAATTATGTGGAATTTAAAAAAGATAGCCTGGGTAAATGGTTGACCATACCCGGTTTTTGGTTGGATCATTTAACTTTCGATGATTCAGATAAGGGAAAAAAACCCAAAATATACAGAGATGAATTTGAAAATAAATTTTATGCCAATAAAGTAGCTTTTGATACTACTTTTAATTTGCTCGTTCCTTTTCGTACCGATGTAGAAACGGTGTTAAGTGTTTTTAGAGAGGATATTCAGCTACCTGTATCTCAAATAAAACTAAATGAGGGGGAGAATTTGTCTTTTATAAATTATCAAGTCTCCATTCCAGATTCTCTATATCGTTTCTTTTTACAAGAAAGTGATAATTTTATAGGGGAACAATTGTTGATTTTATGTTCGGATAAACAGTTTGGTTATCTCGATCCAGAAAAATTTATTGGGTATGCAAGAGATTCGTTACTTTCTGACTTGCCGCAAAAACCAGTTTGGGCTGACGGCTCAGGTCTTTCAAGGTATAATCTTTTTTCACCGATGGACATGGTTTTTATTTTAAAAAAGTTACATAAAATGATGCCACAAGAAAGACTTTTTAGCTTACTGCCCGCGGGTGGGGTATCGGGTACCATCTCCGGTTCTTACAAAGGTCAGGGAAAGCCTTTTGTTTTTGCTAAAACTGGATCACTTTCTAATAACCATTGCCTAAGTGGATATGTGGTAACAAATAAAGGCAAAACGTTGATATTCAGTTTTATGAATAATCATTTTGTGGAAGGGAGTGCCGTGGTTAAAAATGAGATGAATAAGGTATTAACCTTTCTGAGAGATAACTTTTAAATATAAGAAATGAAATCACTTTCAAGTATTCCCACCTTATCTGATTTAAGGCTGACCCAAGACGCCATAAAATCGATGATTCATAGAACACCTGTACTGACAAACCAATTTTTAAATGGTATGGCTGGTTGTTCTATTTATTTTAAATGTGAAAATTTCCAAAAAATAGGTGCCTTTAAAATGAGAGGTGCAGCGAGCGCTTCTTTGAGATTACAAGGCGAGGTTAAAAATTTAGGAATAGCTACGCATTCATCGGGAAATCATGCTCAGGCCGTAGCTAAAGCTGCTCAATTTTTAGGTATTCCCGCCTATATCGTTATGCCAAATAATGCTCCTAAAATAAAAGTGGAGGGAACGCGCGCTTATGGTGCGGAAATTATTTTCTGTGAACCAAATCAAATGGCGAGAGAAAGTACTTTGGCGGAAGTAATTAGAAAAACGGGGGCTCATTTTATTCACCCTTATGATAATTATGATGTGATTGCTGGGCAGGCAACCGCTACCTTAGAGTTATTGGAAGATTTTCCACACTTAGATATTGTGGTAGCTCCCGTTGGCGGCGGCGGATTGTTAAGCGGAACCTCACTGGCCGCACATTATGTTAATCCTGAGATTATGATCATTGGCGCAGAACCCAAAAGGGTGGATGATGCTCTCAGGTCCCTCAGAAGTGGGCATATTGAGCAAAATGAGAGGACTGATACCATTGCAGATGGATTGCGAACAACCCTTGGAGCTTTAACGCTGGATATTATAAAAAGACATGTTACCGATATTTTTACCGCAGAAGAGGAAGAAATTGTTCAGGCTATGAGATTAATATGGGAAAGAATGAAAATTATCATTGAACCTTCCTGCGCAGTACCTCTGGCCGCTATTCTAGCCAACAAGGAAACTTTTAGAGGGAAACAGGTAGGCGTAATACTTACCGGGGGTAATGTCGATTTAGGGAATCTTCCTTTTTGAATTGGCGCGTAGCGTCGGTCTAATAATCATACGGTCAGCATTATTCTGGCTTTTTTGAATATTATTGGAATCACCCATCGAATTACCTACCGTTTCCTTGTTCTCGAAAAAACTACAATCTATAAATAACGGACTTCCTGTTTCTTCGTCGTCTAATTGAGTATAAATGCAGGATCCTCTTACGTAGGCAATATTGGAAGCAAAATCTGAGAAACTAACCCGTGGCGAGGAGGTTGATCCTTTATCTGCTTTGTGGTAAATAGCTCCACCAAAGGTGGCAATATTTTGCGTAAAGGTGGTGTGTTGAATTTCTAATAAATCCTTGCTGCCTTTTGATGCAAGATGGTAAATAGCCCCACCTTCAATTTCGGCTGTATTATTTTGAAAAACACAGTTTTCAATGTGAATAGTCACATCTCCTCCATCGAGTGTGAAGGCAGAAATGGCACCTCCATACAGAGATCGATTATCGATAAACAAACAATTAGATACCCAGAGACTACTTTTATTGCCACTACTGGTATAAAATATTCCCGCTCCCGACGCTTTTCTATCGGAGGCATTAGATGAAACATTAGCCATTCCTCGGTGTATTGTAATACCATCTAAAACAATATCACCCTTTTCAATATCAATTAAAAAAATATTATGTGAGTTATCCATAAGGGTGGTTTTATCGCCTATTTCTCCAGAGATTATGGTTTGGAATTGTTCGAAATCTCTTTCTTTTAACTCCTTTTCACTGCCTGAAAAACCTCCAAAAATTTGTACTGATTTATCAATTAAAAATGGAATTTGCCTGTTATAAGTTTTTGTTGGATAATAAATACCTGTTTTTACCCAGATTTGGTCTGATTCCGTTGCAATACCAATAGCAAGTTGAAGGTTTGATAGCGCATTTTCCCAACTTTCCCCGTTCCCTTTCCCATCCGTTTTTACAAAAATAGTCTTTGCATTTCCCTCCACAACAAAGAATAATGCATAGAATAAGAATAGTTTAATAAATATTGGTTTCATACTTTCTGGGCTTTGAAAATTAAATGACAATATTCCATTAACGCTAAATATAGTGATTTATTTATATGTGTTCATTATTGTTTGTTTTATTTTTAATTTAGATTTAAAATTTGTATTTTACCGCTGCTTTATTTGCTATAACATACTAATACTTACTCCATGATGAAAATTTACAAAAAGAATTCAAAATTATTTTCCTTGTTTTGGGTTTTGATGTTTTTATCTGCAAAGGTAATTGCTCAAGATATCCATTTCACTCAATTTTTTAGAAACCCTTTGCAAGTTTCACCTGGTTTATCAGGTGTGTTCAACGGTGATACGAGATTGATGTTTCAGGCCAGAAATCAATGGAGAGAAATTCCCGTTGATTACAAAACGGTCACACTATCTTTTGATACCAAATTACCTTCCTACTTGGAAGATGATAAATTCTGGTCATTAAATGGCGGGTTAACCTATGATTTGGCGGGAGATTCACGTTTACAACAAACAGGAATATTTGTAGGTGGTGGGTACACTAAAAAATTCAGCCCAAAGGTTTTTGGTACTATTGGATTTAACCTTAGTGGAAATCAAAGAGGTTTTGACCCCGGTGCATTATTATTTGATCGTCAATATGACCCATCAATCAATGGTGTGAATGCTTCTGCTCCAAATGGGGAAGGACTCTGGGATTTATCGAAAATATTTTTTGATGCCGGTATGGGTGCAAATATTAGAATCCAGGCAGATCAAAGGGGACAATTAGTTGATCTTTTGAATAAAAGAAGTAAGTTAGACATTGGAGTAGGCGTTAATCATTTGTTTTCGCCAAATACCAGTTTCTTTCCTGGCGCTGTGTCAAAAATTCCCATGCGATTAAATCCTTATGTAATGGGTGTTTTACAGGTTTCAAATAATATTGATCTTACCACAAATCTAGTTTATGTAACACAAGCAGCTTATAATGAGTGGATGGCGAGCGCTGGATTTCGCGTTTATTTAGATAAAAATCCTGGAAATACTTTTGCCATTGACTTAAATGTTAACTATCAACAACGGGAAATAGGTAATAGAATTGCACCGTCTATTGAAATGCTATATCGTAATGTCAGAGCTGGGTTTAGTTATGATATTAATTTAACAAAGACAGGCGTTTTGCCAACCGGTCAGGCAGATCCTGAAATTTTTGTGCATTATATAATCAAGAAAATCCCTCGCTTTAAAACGGTGAGGGTTTGTCCATTGATTTGATGTAAAAAATTTATTTTCCTAATCTGTATAATACAGATGTAAAAAATTACCAATAATGCGAAATTTTAATACTTATACCCTTTATAAGCTGCTATTCAGCTTTTTATTGATAGGCACTTTTCAATTTAATTCCTTTGGACAAAAATTAGAAAACTGGTTGAAAGCAGGTGACCAGTCCTTCTATGTAGAAAAGGACTATCGAACCGCTTTTAATTTTTATCAGGCAGCAACAAATTATGACTCTACCAGGGTGGATATATGGGTGAAAATGGCAGAATCTGCGCGGAATATGCAGGGGTTGCAAACAGCCAGATCCATTTACGACAAGGTTCTTCGTTTTCCAGATTCTGTGCTTACCGCTGAAAATTATTTTTATTCAGCATGGATTAACATGAGGTTAGCTGATTATAGTGGCGCTCAAAAGAACCTTCAATCCTATTTCAGAAAAGCAAAAGAGGGAGATCCTTTAAAAAACAAAGCTTTGATGATGGAAGGTAGTTCCAGCCGAATCATAAAGGAATACGCTAATTACACAAATGTTCCCGGACAAACCAAAAAAATATCTACCTCTAATGATTGTTTGGAAGCGGAATTTGATGCCGTTGCTTATAAAAATGACCTTGTTTATGCCAAATTTTCTGAAAATGAAAGAGTAACCTCTAAGAAAGACAGCATTGCTTTTGTGTCAAATTTAAGGTTAATGAATAGTCAGGGAGATACCAATTGGTTGCCTCAATTGGCTGTACCTAATAAATTAATTTCAGGCGTTACTTTCCTTCCTGAAAATACTGGTTTATACTATTGTTTGTGTGACAAAGTAAATTTAATGGAGGTTCGGTGTGATATTTACTTTAGAAAATTTAATGAGAATGGAGGCGTAGGGGAACCTTTAAAAATTTCCGCTAATTCCAATGGATTTTCAACGCAGCATCCTGCAGTGGGAAAAGATAATAACGGAAAATTATGGTTATATTTTTCTTCCAACAGACCCGGCGGTAAAGGTAAAGATGATTTATATCGCGCCGCAGTGTTAGAAAAT
>Ga0247844_1002277_pt1 | contig 31887 bp, 29 predicted proteins | sample LaCtaG_FD_192421 | JGI IMG/M metagenome (GOLD analysis project Ga0247844, IMG submission 192421) | Freshwater microbial communities from meromictic Lake La Cruz, Castile-La Mancha, Spain - LaCruzMarch201714.5m_1 | ecosystem: Environmental > Aquatic > Freshwater > Lake | place: Spain: Castile-La...
AAACCGAAGATGAATCTGTTTCCGAAGATGAAGATGATATCCCAGAAGAAAAAGAAAATGAAACCGAAGATGAATCCGATTCCGAAGATGAAGATGATATCCCAGAAGAAAAAGAAATAAAAGAAAATGAAACCGAAGATGAATCCGATTCCGAAGATGAAGATGAGATCCCAGAAGAAAAAGAAATAAAAGAAAATGAAACCGAAGATGAATCCGATTCCGAAGATGAAGATGAGATCCCAGAAGAAAAAGAAAATGAACCAGATGATGAACCAGAGGATGATGATAAGATTCCAGAAGAAAAAGATTCAGAAGATGAATATGAAGTTGAAACAGAGAAAGACGTTGAAGAAATAGAAGACGAATCTGAAGTTGAAACAGAGAAAGACGTTGAAGAAATAGAAAATGAAAACGAATAACAAGGAGTGAGTATATGTTATAAATTTAATATTTATAACATATTTATAAAATATTTATAAAATTTCAATTGGTTTAGAAGAATATTTTGTGGTTGAAAATAATAAGGTTTTTTTATAATATATATCAACTGGAATATTTAAATTAATCCATTTATCTGGAAATGTAACTATTTTATTATCATTAATATTTAAATAACTTCCCCACCAAGAAAAAGTACTATTTGAACAAATTCCTCCTTTATAACATTTTGACATAAAATAAAGTGTTTCTAAAGGGTTCTTATTTGTATAAAAATCTTTATTTATACTTTTAAATATTTCATATTTCTTACAAAAAGATATATCATCACTTATAATATAAAAATGAGTATCCTTATCGATACTTAAAATATATTCTATAACATTTTTAAAGTATATATCTAGATTAATAAAATGTAATTGTTTTTGTATATAGTCTCCTCTTCTTATATGTATAAAATAAGAATTATTTTTTTCAATATTTTCATAAATTGGATTATCGGTTAATAATTTTATGATTTCATTTTTATATTCTTTAAAGTATTTTTCATTTTGAAAATAGCCTTTAAATATTGTATTATTTTTTATATCTATGTTTGAAATATATGAAAATACTTTTTCAGAAGGTTCATTAAATATATGTTTAATGTCTTCTTTATGTTTATTAAAATGTTTAAATATTGAATCGTAGTATTGAATATTTTTTGAGTTATGATAATTTCTTAATAAAGGTATTATGAAATAGTTTAAATTATATTTTTTAGCAAGTGCATATATAAAAACAATTTGAAATATTTGATTTCCTAAACCACCGATAGTTTCAACAGATATAGTATACATTTATTATAATTCTGATAATAGTTTTCCAATTTTACCGTTTTTTTTTACGCAACGATTAGTTGTCGGATTTAGTATTTCATTTTGTTTACATTTTCTACTGTGTCTTCTAGTTTGTTTTCTTAAAGGTTTAAATTTTTCTTTAAACACAACATTGTCAATTTTATTTAATGTTTTAGATGTATTTTCTGCGATATTATTAAACCATGATACTGCATCTTTTGGTATTTTAATTTTATACTTTATATTAAAAAGAGAACATATCTCTTTACACAATGATTTTAAATTGCTAAATAATGAATTTCTAATTATATAGTTCATAGTATCATACCAAAATTTTACATTAGTCATAGTCAGATATGATATAAGAATGAAACTATACAATATTTCCTCTACAAAATCATAACCAAAATATAAATATTTTCTGTAGTTATCTAAAGTAACTTCATAATATTTATAAGATAATCCAATAGTAACAAATGAAACAAATAAAATTATTATAGTATTAAAAGTAATCTTTAAAGTATGTTTAAATATTCTATGGATTTTTTTAAAAATGCTAATTTGGTTCTCAAAAGGCTCAATATTCTTTATAAAAACTTGTAATTTTTTAAGTTCTGTACAGTCATTAAAATCAATATCTATTTCTTTGCAAAATTTAAACAATGAATCTATAATATAAATTTTATCTTCATCATCAATATCTTTGCTTTTTTGTACTGTATTCATAAGTTCTGCTGCATCAGTTAAAAATTTTTCTTTTAAATTAGAGATTGCTATATTAACTTCTAATTTTATTTCTACAATATTTGACATTTTATTTAATACAATATTTTTTAAGTAAAATCTTTACAATAATAAAATGAATACGAATGAACAAAATATTATATTTAATAATTGTTTTGCATATCTATATCAAGACCAAAAAAATCAAATAAAGAAAATAGTTAAAGAAATAACAGATGTAGACGAAAAGAATAGACAACTTAATAATTTAGTTGATGAACAAGAAAAATGGATTATAGACAACTGTACTCCTTTATATTTTATAGAAAAAGCATCAGATATACTTCAAGAATATATACGTGATTTTAATACTGATAAAATGTTAATTGAAATCATAGAAGACTATAAAAAAAATGGAATAAATATTTACGAGAAGAGTGCCGATGGTGAAAATGCATTACGTATTATGAATTTAAAAAAATACAATTTGTAAGTGGAAATACGCTTGTAATTGATGAAATATATAATAAAAATATAAACTCTATAGTAAATATAATATTAGGAAAATCTAAAGATCGTACTGATATAAATGTAGACTTTAGTACAGGACAAGAAATAGTTTTTTCTTTAACATTATCATTTGGGCAATATGGAGGGCATTTTGCTCTTATTTTGTGCAAGTATGAAAATTCTAAATGGCAAATAGGTATAATAGATCCCAGCTAAAATAGAATGTATAACATTATTATTAACTTCAAGATATGAAATTTCTGGTTCAGATACTAAATATTCTGGAGATCTTAGACAATTTAAAATAATATTGAATAAAAGAGCAATAACTAAACAAATAACCAATGATATTAGTCGATATTTTTATAGGATTATGGATAAAGATGACATGGTTACAATTCAAGATGAAGTAGGACAAAATGAAAATTATAATGATGGAAAAAAAATATCTAGAAGACGAAAAAGTAAATCTCGAAGACAATCAAGAAGTAAAAAACTGTCGAAAAGAAAAAGTAAATCTAGAATACGTAAAAGAACTAAAAGTAAAAAACGGCCGAAAAGAAAAAGTAAATCTAGAATACGTAAAAGAACTAAAAGTAAAAAACGGTCGAAAAGAAAAAGTAAATAAAAAATTTTAAACTAATTTTAGTTTAAAATTTTTATATATTATTAAAATATAAATTTTTATTGTTTGTCTATATTTATTTCAATGCCATTTATTTTAATTTTTATATGCCGTACAAGTTTGGAATCGCTAATTGATGTACCAAGTCCTACTGCTATATCACCTGAAGGAATTTGTACTTTTTTCAACTTATTAATTCTTTCAAAAGCCTTATCACATGTTCTTGCATATGCAGGTTGAAGAAAATCTGGAAAACAGCAGTTAGTAATTTTAGATGTATCTAATATATCATTACTATCTAAAATAAAAGCTATATTTTTATGAGAATCTATATATTTATACATGGGAACTATATATTTTATTTTTAACCACCCAGATTTTGTTTTTATAGATGATGTAAAAGCCCACATATGTGGCGTTTTTATTTTATCTAAATCTATAGTTGTTTTTGCTATATAAATAGGTTCAAGTTTATATGACTCTATATACACGTCAGAATTTGGATTATTTCCAAGATATTTATAAAGATCTTCCATTGTTTTGATACTATTAATATCGATATTCGAGCATCTTGACGCAAAAGACCCCGTTGGTTTAATAGAAGATTTCATCTGTTCAAAAGCACTCATCGATCCTTTATTCTCTTGTTTACCTTTAATAGCAATGCAATGAGGTAGCTTTTCAGTTTCTTCATGTGTCATTACAGTATTTTCAAAATCTCCCAAATGTTTCATTGCATTATTTATATTTCCTTCAGTAAGTATTGCTTCTGGATCACGTCTTCTATAATTATGTGGATTTAACCGATTTTCAACCAATTTAATCATAGCATCTTCAGTTCTAGCATCTCTCAAAAGAGAAAGGATGTTATCATTAGCTTGATGGTACTTTGTAATAACTGCACCTTGTAAATCTTTTTCTATTCCGGCATCAATTAGAGCTATCATGAATAAGTCAACATTGTTAGATTTTTGATAATCCTTCATTATAGATATCAACCATTTAGCAGTATTAATAAATGTTTCTCCATATGTAGCTTTCGAACAACATTTTATAAAACATTCCAAAGAATTTATAACTTCTAAAGGTTTGTTATCATTACATAAAATTAAATTCCTAATAAGAGTATCTAAAAGACCATCTTTTATATATCTATTTACTGCAAATTGAATTAATCCTACGTTTTTAGATTTATCTGTATATTTTGTAGGGAAATATATATGTGGAAATTGACCTAATTTCTTTTCGTATCCTAGAAAATGTTCTTGGTCTAGAATCTTTGGAGTAAAATTTCCAGAGCACCATCTATTAATCGAATATATTTGATATGGTTTATCAAAAAATTGAAGCAATATAGGACCGTTTTTGTCAGAAATTCTGCATAATTTTTTGATTCTGTCTCTACAAAATCTACAATTATATATATCACCGTTAAAAAGTTCAAAGATTTCACTATCATGAATAGAAGTATTATATTCATGTACATAAAATATTCCGTTATATTCAAAAGGTTTTAAAGATAAGATTTCAACCTTATCATCAAAAACTTTTACATTATCATTTAACGAATTAGACTCCATAATCCTATATAAAATAACTTATCTTCGATTTAAAATTCAATTTTAATTTAAAAAGTGTATATACCGATGGTAATGGAAAGTCTGAAAAAAAATTGAATTTCGAGAAGATGATATCATATTAATTTCGGGGATGTTGATAGATAATATTGCAAATCTTATTAATAAGAATATTAATGAATATAATTCTAAAATTTCTGAAAAATATGGGTTAGACATAGAAGAGTTACAATCTTTATGGCTTGAAGTTTCTGGAAGTAGTTTGAAGAAAAAGACACCAGGCAGAAAGAAAAAAGAAGATACAGACTCTGAAAATGAGGAAAAACCCAAGAAGACAAAGGAAAAAGAAAAGGAAAAGGAAAAGGAAAAGGAAAAGAAAAAAGTTGAAGGAGGATGTCCTTATGTTTTTATTAAGGGTAAAAATGAAGGAAATTCCTGCGGTTCCAAACCAAAAGATGGGGCTACTTATTGTTCTAGACATTCAAATTGTGAAGGTGTGGGACAAAAAGAAAAGAAGAAAATTCCAACAGCAAAAAAGATTTCCGAGAAGGCTGCTCCAAAGGCTAAAACATCTCCTGAACAAAAGCCAAAAATTGTTATAAGAATGAATAAGGACTTGGATAAATATTGGAACCCAGAAAGTTGTCTGGTTTTCAAGTCTAAGGACGAAAGAGTTGTAATTGGTAGTTACAGAGATGAAAAGTTTGAAAATTTAAATGATGAAGATATCGCATTATGTGAAAAATACGGTTTTAAGTACGAAAATCCCGAAGAAAAGAAAAAGCCCGAAGAAAAGAAAAAGCCCGAAGAAAAGAAAAAGCCTGAAGAGAAGAAAAAGCCTGAAGAGAAGAAAAAGCCCGAAGAGAAGAAAAAGCCTGAAGAAAAGAAATCTATAGCAGAACATATTGAAAAAACTAATATGCAAGCGGAACATATTGAGAATGTTTTAAACGCGATTTGTGATGATGAAGAAGAAGTAAACGAAGAAGTAAACGAAGAAGTAAACGAAGAAGTAAACGAAGAAGTAAACGAAGAAGAAGAAGAAGAAGAATACGTAGAAGAAGAAGAAATGTTGGAAGAAGATGAAGAGTAAAATAAAAAAAATAATAAAATAAAAATAATAAAATAAAAATAATAAAATAAAAATTTAATACATAAAAATGTATTAAATTTATTCTGTATTTTCAGGTATCTTTTTAATTTGAACCTAACCAAAAATCGTGTATACTCATAAAATATTTTTAATACTTAAATTTCAATTTGTTATTTAAAAATTTTCAAAATATTAAATAAATGGATTCTGAAAATACTTTACAAAATCTTGAAATGAAGGTACAAGAAAGACTCGACAATTTAAATGATAAACTTGATGATTTTAGCCAAAAATATAATAAAATTTCTTTAGAAACAAAAAATAACTCATCAAGAAGAAGTAAGAAAATACGTTTGAATTCTATAACTTTTATTTCAATATGTGTTTGTGTTTTAACTTTTATTGTATATATTATTTTAATCAAAACTGAACCAGAGTTCGTCAAAGAAAAAAATACAAAGACCTTTGAATATGAAGTATCTTCTTTAAAATTATGGACATGCAGTTTTGGAATAGCTATATTTTTTACTATAATTTTATATTTTGGATACTATATTTATAAAAATTTTAAAACTTAGGACCGAAACTAATAAAAATATAATATAAAAGTACTGTAAGTATAGACTTTGTAAAGATAATTCCATATTCATTGTTAGAAATAAAGGTTGGAAGAAAATTTGAAATTGTAGTTAAAGGAATAAAATGAAAAAGAGTAATTATAAATACCAAAATTATATAAGGCATAAAAATTTTTAAAGTTTTCACTATAAAGTTTTCATTTTCACATTCTTCATCATTATCATCCTCATCTGAAGATATTTTTTTTAGATTCTTTTTAAATAAAGTATTAACTAATTCAACATCTATTTCAGATGGTTTATTATTATCTGTTGGGAGATCAGTAATAAGATCAAATTTTTTTAGATTGTTCATTTTTTAAAAACTTATTTATTTTTAAACTAGTTTAAAATGAATGTATTATATTATAATATCAAATGAGTCACTCCTTTACAAAGTTAGATTTATTATTAAAAACAAACGGTTTTATTCCAGTAAGTATCTTTACAATAGATAATTATTGTGTATATTTAGAAATATTATGTACATATACATCAGAACTTTTTTTACTTTATATATCTTCCCAATTTAATATACGTCCCGATAAGTATAAAAGTTATAAAATTAATTATATAGATATAGAAGATATAAATAATACAGTTAATAAATATGCAGATGAACCTGATAAAACAGATATAAAAAATGATTATTTTGAAATAGATATTGAAGATGAAGATAAAAATGAAGATTTAGAACAAAGTTTAAGTGAAAACTATAATAAAGAAATAGTCTTAAAAGATCTTGACAAAAATGATAAAAATTCTTTAAAGGATATACATAGACAGCTTGAAAGATTCAAATTTTGTACTCAAAATATAAACTATAAATTAGCTATTCTTTATAAAAATTATTTATGTTCCATAAAGCGTGATGACACATTAGAATCATATCATATAAGTAATTTTCCTATAAAGAGACAAAAGAAACTGTATATAAGTATAGATTTAAAATCTTTTTATAAAAAGTTAGATACAGTTAAACATGATATTTCGCTAGTGAAACAAAGTATATATAATATTTTAAATAAGAATCAAAATAAACATACAAAAATTTTATACTCAATGCTTGAAAATAAAGATAAACTACAAATGTATACTCAATTATTAAATAATAAAAAAGAATATTATAATAAATATATTAATGAACTTGAAACTATGTTAAAAAAATTAAATGAAAATGAAAAAGAGTTACAAGAACAAAAAAACAATATAAACAGAAAAGATATAGATCAAGGTATAAAAGGTTTACATACTGATATACAAGATTCACATGTTTTATATTCTATAAATACAAAAATTTCTAAAGTATATGATCTAAAAAAGGAATTATCGGATGATATTTTAAAAACACGCAACGAACAAGAAAATATTACTCTTGAAATAGATAAGATATTATTCGATAATTCAATAATGTTAAATCAGATAATAAAAAATTTTAATACTTTAATGCAAATTATTGAATAAAAAAAATTTTATATTATAATAAATGTACTACAGAGAAAATGATAAAGTTGTTGAATCTGACAATATTGAAAATTATGCTTTAAGAGATGGAGGTATTCATAATAAAATAGGTGCAAAAGTAATATGTCTATACATCTTGTGTACTGTTTTAACGGTTACAATTTTAATACCTATATTTTTTAGAAATACTGCAGACTGGATATTTGAAACTAATGAAAAGAGAGGGTTTTATATTTCATTAATATTATTATTATTTATAACTATTATAGTATTGAATTGTTCATGTGGATAATTTTAAACAATAAAACAGGGTTGAATTTTTTTATTTTTAAATAAAAAAATGAATAAAATATTATTATGATATTTTAAAATAAATGAGATGCACTAAGTGTAGAAAGAAAATAACGATCGAGTATACATGTAAATGTAATATTAATTTTTGTTTAAACTGTTTACCTTTTTATAAACATGATTGTACGTATGATTATAAGAGTGATAAGCAAAATGAACTTAATAAAACAAATCCAAAATTAATACCAATAAAAATTAATAGTATTTAATTTTTTTTTCATTTATTTAATAAATGAAAATAGATTTTAATAATCCAAAAGTGCAATTATTTATTGCTCTGCTAGTAATTGGATCAATTGTTGCAATTAGTGTTGCAGTGGTCAATAGTTCTAATCATACAACTATTGAACAATATATTAAAGAAGCACAAAGTGCTTTAGTATCTCTTACAGCAAGTAATGTAAGTTTTGAAAAATATGCTAAAGATTATGTTGAAAAAAGAACAGGTTCTGAGAGCTCAGTATCTAATCTTGTTACAAATAGTAACTCTGCATTATCAACAATTTTAAATTTAAGAAATAATTGTCAAGATAGAAGCACTTCAATAAATCAAAGTTTACAAGCTTTAATAAGTGTTAATAATACATCTAGTGGTATAGCCCAATCTTCTATTACAGCTGTGCAAAATATAATAGCTATAGTTGAAGAAACAAAATCTGCAACTAATGATAATTCGTCCGAAATTTTTGGGTCAAATTTAGAAAATATAACTACGAATAAAACTAATGCAGAAACAAATTATGCATCTATTACAGGATTTATAGGAATAGTAGAGAAAAATTATACCGATGCTACAAATAATCAACAATCAATAGCTGGAAATTTGTCAACAGCATATTCTGCGTTATATGATTTACAAAGTTTTGTTAAAGATTTAGTTAATAATGTTAAAAATTCTACTGAATATATAAATTTACAAAATGCACAAACTAAAGCTGAAAATATGATTTCCCAATTAGTTATTATAGAAAGAAATATGTCTACAAAATCAGGAAATCAATATTCTCAAATTATAAGTTTACTTGATAGTTTAAGAATTGCTACATCATCAGCTACAAGATATTTAAAGAATGTTGTGGATGTTTTTAGTTTAGCAATAAAAGATTCGGATTCTACCTTATCTGGATACATAACAACAATATTAAATAACTTTAGTAAATCTGTTGCTTTAATAGGTAAAGTTACCGCGTCTAATTCTATTACACCAACACCATTTACTACACCATTTGCAGTACCAACTTTAAGTCCTACAGAAGGTTTAACAATTATATTTTTATGGAATAAAGCACATGAAGATTACAAAAATTTAGTGGTTCAATATAATACTTTTATTGGTTACTTTAATTCAGTTACAGAAAGTTTAAATTCTTTGACTGAATATGGCGGTAATACTATTATAAGAGGAGTAAATACAAATATTAATTCTTTAAATACTTCATTACTAAATGCACAAAAAGAAATGGCATCTTACTTTCCAGGTGGAACAACTCCAGGTATTATCCCTTATACTGTACCTATTGACATAGATAGACGAATAACATCGTTACCAACTGTTGCACCATATACATATACAGCAATCTAAGAATACTAAATTTTATAACTTTTTTAAAATTATAAAATTTAACTTATTATAAATAAATGTATATTATTTTTACAACATTAGTAGTCTTAATTATGTTTTTACTGATAAAAAAATGTTTAAAGAAATTTTTAAAAGAAGATTTAAATTTAAACACATATGCAACAATATATGTAAATACTATTCAAAGTGCATATGATAATACATTTGGTAAAGCTCTTAATTCATGCACTAACATTAATACAAATACAGAACAAATATCCACTATTGTTACTAATACTATAAATAGTATTACGTATCCATCTGAAGAAATATTAATAAATAATAAAATTGATTCTTTAAAAAATACAGGTAGTCCTTTTGCTACTAAAACAACATTATTAAATGTGCAAAATATATTTAACATAGCTACCTCGAATAACAATAATTATAATAAATATTTTAGTGATATTAAAGATTATCTTGCCCCGAACTATATATATAGATATACTTTAAGTCCAACTTTATCGGATCTTAATAATAAAATATTAAGTAGTTTTATAGAATTAAATAAATATTATTTTACAACAAAAAATTCATATGATACAGCAACTACAAATGTTAATATTTTAATAAAAGATATTACAGATCTTACAACAAATTATACAACATTGAATGAATCCTATAATGCAAAATTATTACCCGCAAGAAATACATTAAATACAATTTTAAATAATATTAATACTCAACTATCTTTGTTGTCAACTTCAAAAATACTTGCTCAGAATTCTTTAAATGTAATAAATAATTCTTATGCTATACAAGATGTTATTAAACTATTAGATACTATATATATAAATGCAAGCACAAATTTAAATATAGCAACAAAAAACAAAAATGACACGTATATAGCATTACAAAATGGTATAATAAATAAAGTAAGTTCTTCTCAATTAGCAGTATTGCAAACAAATTATAATAATGCAGATGAAGCTTATAAACAATCTTATGTTACACTACAGTTTTTATTAAATCCAACAAATTTAGTTACAAATATAAATATGAATGATGAAATTATAAATTTAAACACAAATAATAATAAAGGAAATAAACTTTCACCATTTTTATTATATCTTCGAAATAATGTTAATGAAACCAGAATGAATACTTTATTTTCAAATTTGTATGATATACTAAATAATAGTTTAAATTCTTTAACAAATGTAAATAATAATGTAACAAATGTTTTTAACCAGATTATAAATATTGTAAGAAATAAAAATTCTACAGCTTCAAATAATGCTATAAATTTATGTAATTCTTCTGAAAAAACATTAAATGCTTTTTTTAAATCTGTAAATGATAATATAGTTAGAATTAATAATATAAAAACACAACTTACTAATACATATAATTTTATTTTAAATACCAATAATACTATAGCAGTCTATAATAATAATTTAATAAATATAAATAAAAATTTAAGGAATATTCCGTTATATAAAAGTGAAGTGTTTTATTTAACATCTTCATATGATAATTATGGTGGTAGAAATGGTATTTTTACATCATTCGGTACTATACAAAATAGCGGTAAAATAGTTAAAATATATTTATTTTTAAATATTTATTTTTATGGATGCTTTACACCTATACTTGAATTTGCAGTTATGAATTCAAATAATACTCTTACCGCATTTACAAAAGTTTTTGATATGTCTAACTATTCAGGTTATTGCGCACTTCAATATTCTGAAAAATTTATAAACCCTATTCGAGTTTATTCTGGATACACAGTCAATATAAAAATAAGGGGTGGATTTACGTGTATAATTCGTACAAGTAATGTGCAAGCACAACTTGAAATAGATCAAACTATTTAATATAATGAATTTTAATACCTATTTTTAGGTATTAAAATTTATATAAGCTTTACTTTTTAATTTTAGATGATACTTGTGATTTTTTAGGTAACGAGTCTTCATGTTTTATATTTAATTTATTTACTATTGACGATATATCACAAATCTCTTGTTCTCCTCCTACTTTAATAGTTGTTGTTGGATTTATACTATCATCACCATACGCTACTTGATAAATAGACCCTATAGTATCTCTTATAGTGTTATCATAGTTTACTTTTATATCTTCTGTAAGTTTTACAATTCTACGCTGAATATACCCTGATGTCGTTTATACCCTAAAATTTCAAATAGGGACTAGACTATATCTTAAGCAAACATAGTTGGCTAGACTATTAAGTTTGCCGATACCCGTGTTATCATTTTATTCCATTCTATTTCATCTTTTTCTGACCATTTATCACTTTTATGTTTGTTTTCTGATGATAATAATGGTCTTAAATTGCTCCAATGGCAACATTTTTTTAATTCTTCTTCATCTTTTAAGTTAAACTTAGATATCGGTTTGATATGATCAATATCAAACCCATTAGATTTCATTTCATCTGTTAATTGTTTATGTATATGATTATATAAAAATTCCGCTATACAGTCTAAATATTCAATAGTTTTTTTATTTTTTATTAAACCTCCGTCCTTTAAAATATAATTTATTCTTCGTCTTTGCAAAGATAACATGTGAGTAAAAGGATTGCATATTTTACATATTTTTTTATTAACTTTGTGTTCACAAATGCCTGTACCTTCACATATTTTACATAAATATTTAATAGTGTTATGAATACATATTTGAGATCCATTACAATCCTTACATCTATTTTTATGTTTCTTATGTTCACAAATTTGAGATCCATTACATTCAACACAAGTTCTTTTACGTGTAGAATGTTCACAAATTCCATTCCCTTCGCATTCTACACAATCATATTTTTCTTTATTATGTTTACATAAATCATTACCTCCACATTCCTTACATTTAGATTTCTTTTTATTATGTTTTTACAATATAGTCTATTTCTATCATGTTTACATATATTATAAATTTTTTTACCTACTGTATAAAAATCATTAATAGGTTTATATTTCTGACAAACGTAACATCTTTTTTCACTTTCCATTTACTTTTACTTTTTTTTTAAAATATATTTTCAAAAATCATTTTTTTTTGATAAACGTAGTCGTTGAGCGAAGATCATATCCTTGCCAATAACGGACTTAGATCTTTTACGCGCGGATTATCCAATACTTGATGTTATTACTATGTCTGAGGTCATTACCCTAGATATTATAAAAAGTTTCCTAATTATAAGTAGTAATCAAGTCTATAAGGACTTTCCCGTCATTATAAGGTATCTTGCATTGTTATAATAACAATACTAGCAATGTTTTTAGCATTACTTGGCCAATAATTTTAGCCGTATTCATAGCTGTATCTGCACAACCTTCTCTACCTGACATTGAATGGTAGTAAAATTGTTTAGGATTTAATCCTTGAATAAATGAGTTTTCAATAAAACCTCTCGATTCATACTCCATATTTACATCTTCTATTTTCATCGGATAGTGTGGTAAAGTTCTATTACCGTTATTTAAAACTGGTGTGACTCTTTTACCTAATAGGTTCTGCTGTCCAAGCAGACCCGTCACTTGTGCTATATTAAACCAATCCCCTTTTGACCCACTTTTTACAGTTGAAAGAAAATTATTAGAATCACTTAAAGAATCTTTTGCAATTTTTAAACCAATATCTTTAGCTTTACTTAAAGCTCCATTAATTCTAACTTCTCTAATACCTAGATGTGATGTGGTTGTTTTAATACCTTCTGCTTCAATATAACATTTTTTTATAACATCTTGTATTTTATGAACCTGTTCGTGACCTTGTACTAAGCAATCTTCAATACCAACACTAAATCCTGAAATAAGAAGCCAATTATTAGTTATAAATTGAACACTATCAATAAATTGGCATGCTTCATCGGGTCCATATTCTTTATTAATTATTTGTATTAACGAATTTGCTGTTGCACCTAATACAGCCTTATTTAAAGTGCCTTCATATAATACACCTTTATAAATTCTTAATACAGGCTCATCGGGATCACCATCATTTTTCCTTTCATAATATAAATCATCCGGTAAAACTAAAGAAAATAATCCTTTGCCATTGAAACATTGTATTTTTTTCCCCTTCTCTTTTAATACTCTGCGAATATGTTGTATTTTCTTTAATATTTTATCAATATTGAAACCAAGTTTTAAAGATATATCATAAAATTGATGTTTCTTTAATGATTGATTACCTAATGTCATACGATAAGATCCTAATAATGAATCTTGTACTATACAAAAATTTGGTTTACTTCCTTGTGCGGAAATGATTTTATATTTAGATGCAGATATTAATTTTAATTCTGTTTGAGCCTCAACTGTCTGAGGAACATGAACATTCATTTCATCACCGTCAAAATCTGCATTAAAACTTTTTGCAATAGCCAAATTAAATCTTAATGTTTTACCTTTTCTTATTACAATTTCCTGTGCAAGCATTGAACCTTCATGTAAAGTCGGTTGTCTGTTCAATAATACTATATCTCCATCTATAAGCTGTCTTTCAACTATATCTCCAATATTTAGATGATAAAGTCTTTTTTCTGGATACTTAATATCTGTAATAAATTCTCCACTTCTTTTTAGTCTATCTCCCGGCTGTAACATATCTTTACCATTATTAATTGTAAATTCCATTGTTTCGCCAGTTTTTGCATCTGTTCGAATAATGATATCTCCATGTTCTAAAATTGTACCTCTAAAAAATAATTTATGTTCGAGGTTAATTCTAGTACCATTATCTTTCTTGATGACGTAATTTGCTTTTCCGTCGTTAACTATTTTTGTAAGATAATCTAAGTTGTAATTTGTTACTTGAACAGGAACTGTTAAATTAGTAGCCATTTCAGGCGGCATCGCTAATTGTCCAGTTCTTAATGTTGGATCTGGTCCAATTACAGTTCTACCTGATTGTTCACAACGTTTACCCATCAGGTTAGTTCGAATCAATCCGTCCTTACCTGTCAATCGTTCCTTCAACCCTTTTATGGCTCTGCCATTTGTGCTATGTTTTGCCTTTCCGGAGTTATGGCTCAATGTAAAATCACCAAGAAGAAATCTACGATTTCCATCAAGACCAAAACCATTATATTCTCCTTTGCCTATAGATTTTACTTTAACTATAGAAGATAAGCAATCTTTAAGTGTATCAAAACATTTTTTTCTTGGTAATATAGTTGGTATTTTTGAAATATTTCCAGATATATAAACTCTAAAACAATTATATATTTTTCCATTTTTTTTGATATTTTTTGGTTTTATAGACGAATAAAACCCTAAACTTTTTGATAAATAATTAACTTGTTCTATAAATTTTTTTCTTACAATTGACTGTGTTATCTCAATTGAATTACCATTATTATAGACATGACCATCTGTATCTATTATACCTGCGAGTAATTTTAGTCTTGATTTTTCATCAGTATATAAAAATTCATTTGGTATATGTTTATTAAGATGTAAATTATATTTACATAAAATTGCTTTTAATGGTGAAGAATTTGTTCTATTATTGCCTATATTATGTATAGATTTTATACCATAATTTATATCTGGTCTATATATTTCAGGATCACTTATCTGATAATTATGATATGAATAATTAAATTTATATTCTTTTTTATCACTAATTTTTTGTGGCCGTAATACGATTTCTGCTTCATTTTTAGTCGCCCAATTTTTCCAAATCTTAAGTATTTCTGTGTCTTCCGTTGTAAACCCTTTACAATCACTATTGCCATCACCAAGCCATAAACCTAAAATATATGGATCTATTAATGTTTCTACATAAGGCCATTTAACAGGAGTATTAAGTTTATAATCCGTCATTCGAGATTTTATAGATTTTGATAGTTTAAAATAATCTTTAATTTGAATATCAAAAACATCTTCTATTGTTAAACTATCTCTAAATTCTCTTATAATATTTAACGCTTGATTTTTATTACAATTTTTTGTAATTGATATTTGTTTAGTGTATACTTTTTTACTTTTGATATCAAACCATTCTATTTTATATGCTCCGGATTTTTTATATATGATATTCTTATTACCACTATATTTCAAAGTAAGATAATGATTACTATTAACAATATATGGTTTAGATTTAGATGACGAAACTTCATACATATCATCATTTCCGGAACATGTATATAGTACATTTCTTTTTTCACCATCGTCTCCGACTAAAACATCTCCTACTTCAACTTCGTCAGCTCTTTTTACACTTCCATCCCACATTAATATAGGAGTTTCAGGTGCTAAACATGAGTTATTATAAAATGTAGCTATTCTAAACTTCAAACTTTGAAAATATTTTTGTCTCTTTGTTTCAGATATAGGAACACCATCTTCAATTTTAAGATGATTATTAGCTTTAATAATCTCAACAATTTGTATAGTAAGATCATCATCACAAATGTTACTTTCACTAATAATATACGGTCTAGCACAAACAGGTATAACTGGGAATACAGTTAAAATTAAATTTCTTGGATGCATTAAAGTTGGTTCAAAACCTAATAATTTAACATCGTCATTACTTATATTATCAAATATATTTTTAATTTCTTCAACTGGTATAACAATACTAACTTTACTTTTATCTTTATCTTTTTGTTTGTATACCATAGAAATACAATTATCAGTTGCTGTATATTTGATATCTGGTTGTGGTTGGGAACAGTAACAACACATATCGATTTTTTCTAATTTTTCTAAAACTTTAGTAAACCTTTTAACACCTAAAAGTCTATTTAAATTATTTAGATTGATTTGTTCTTCCGTAATCAATAATTTAAAACATTTTATACAAAAACATTTAAGAAAATCAACAACTCTTTTAAAATGCAAAGGATGTATAACCGGTTCGTTTAATGATATGTAACCGAAATGTCCAGGGCAGATCCAAGGACCCGAGTTGCATGTTTCGCATATTTTTCCATTCTCTATGGTACCCATCCTAGGATCGTAAACTGTTCCATATCCTGTATTCTTATCTGTACTACAAATCTTACTACTATCAATTTTACATACTGCAATCTTCATAATCTCCTCTGCAGAATATACTCCAAATGTTATTTCATCTATTTCACGTATATCCCTTGTATCATTTTTACTTTTATCCATATACTAATATTAATTTATCTTCTTTTTAAGTTTATTCAATTTTAAATTTTAATAATTCCAAGTGACCAATACAAAATTTTGCGTTTGGTCATTTTGTTTTGTTAAATCTTACACAAAATATTACATTATTAATTCTATTTTAAAGAAATGATTTATAAATACAAATATGAACTCGGAAAACAAATTTAATATTGTTAATCTTATTGAAAAGAATTCGATAACTAGATTAAATAAGGATTATGAAAGTAAATTAGTTAATAAAATTAAAACTGTATTTACAAATAAAGAACAACAAATATTTTTAGCAAGCTTTTACTGCTACTTAAAATATGATTCAAATAAAGATTTTGTAATAGCCTTCGATAATGTGTGGAAATGGTGTGGTTTTACAAGAAAAGACCATGCAAAAACATTGTTAGAAAAATATTTTACTAAAGATACGGATTATAAAATTTATTATAATAATATGACTGAAAATAATACAAAAACAACTGTGGACAAACTCGCTCCCGCAAATTCGGGAGCGAGTTTGTCCAATTGTGTGACTGATAACTCATTACTTTCTAACCAAAAAGATGAAGTTATATCAAAATTACCTTTAACCGAAGAATATAAAAAACTTTGTAAATCTAATAAAAAGACACTTGTAGAAATATGTAGAAATAAAGAATTAAAAATTTCTGGAACTAAAGATGAAATTATAAAAAGAATTTTAGGATATGATGAAAAAGATAAAAATGAACAGATACATGGAGGGCAAAATAAAGAAAAAATAATGTTAAATGTAAATACTTTTAAAAAATTTTGTTTAAAAGCGCAAACTGAAAAAGCAGACGAAATACATAATTATTATATTAAACTAGAATCTGTTTTACAAGAAACTATTAACGAACAAACTGGCGAATTGCAAAACCAATTATTAAATAAAGAAACAAAATTATTATCAAAACAAAAAGAAATAGAATCAATAAAAGAAGAAAATGTAACTTTAAAGAAAAAAATGTATGAAAGACAAAGACATAGATATACTGAAGGATCTTCTGTTTATATTATTATGAATAATGATATCGAGGGTAAATTTAAGTTTGGAAAAACTAATAATATTAATAATCGGTTAACTCAACTTAATTCTGGAGCTCCTTCTCAATATTATGTACATAAAATATGGTATACAAGAATGGCTAAAAAAACAGAAAGAATAGTTCATGATATATTTGGAAAATATAGAATATCTAAAGATTGTGAATGGTTTGAAAATAAAACATTAGATAATGTAATAGAATTTGTTGATAAACTAATATCTTTATATCAACAATATGATACAGTAAAAGTAATTAAAAAAGAAGAAACACTACATCATGCAAAATTAGTTTTTATTGACGAAAATCCAAAACAATGTAAAAAATGTTTACTATATAAAAAAGTAACTGATTTTAATTTGCAAGATATTAGTCTAGAAGAACCTAAAGTATTTAGTTCAGAAGAAGAAAAACAAGATTTTTATATAAAGAAATATAGATCTATTTGTAAAGAATGTTCTAAAAAAACAAATAAAGAACGTAAAAAATTATTAAAATATAATCCAAATGTTGGCAAACAAATATGTGTAAATTGTAAAGAACTTCTAGAATATAAATGTTTTTTTGATGGGAATAATGAATGTATAAATTGCTACAAAGATGTAAATAACATAAAAGAATATTGTAAACAATGTAACAAATGTAAAAAAGTTTTATTTTCAAAAGATTTCCATTCAGATATAAATAAAACAGATGGATTACATACAATTTGCAAAAATTGTAGAAATGAAAACCTTAAAGGAGCTAGAAAATCTGAAGATATAGAATGTAAATATTGTAAAAAAATAATTAAAGGTTCTCATAATTTACCAAATCATCAAAAAACTTTATCATGTTTAGAGTTTCAAGGTAAAGAAATAGAAAGAAAAAATAAAACTGGAAATTCAAAAAAGATATATCAAATAAATAAAAATACTTTAGAAGTTATAAAAGAATTTGATTCACTTAAAATTGCAACTTCAGAATTAAACATATCGCAGAAAAAAATTTATAAAATTTTAAAAAATGAAATTGAATATGATTATAAATTAAAATATGCTTAAAGTATAATAATTATTTAAATAATTATTTAAATAATTTAACTTCTTCTTTTACTTTTACTCCTTCTTTTACTTTTACTCCTTCTTTTACTTCTTCTTTTACTTTTACTTCTTCTTTTACTTCTTCTTTTACTTTTACTCCTTCTTTTACTTTTACTTCTTCTTTTACTTCTTCTTTTACTTTTACTCCTTCTTTTACTTTTACTTCTTCTTTTACTTTTACTTCTTCTTTTACTTTTACCGGAATCAAATATACTAGGAGAATAAGTCATAGTATCATCCGGTAATTCTGTTCCAAACGAATGAGGATATACAGATTCATCTACTGGATAATTATCATATTCTGTTAATATATTTGCAAGATTTTGCTTATAATTAATATTTTCATTAATTATATTTAATGTAGTATCACTTAAAACTACAGGTTCGCCTACTCCGTAGGGAGTTTCAATTTCATAAAAATCACCATTTCCTGTACGAGAGTATGTTAAATTTTCAATATGCTTTTTTAAATTTTCAGGCACGCTTTGATAATTTTGTCTTAATGTATTTATTTTTTTTCTAAGATATATTTGAAATATCACACGTGTATCCTCGTCATCTTCACCCTCTATAAAACTAGATATGTCTCCATAAGATTGTTCTATATAATTATCGGTATGAAACATGTTATTATTTAAGATAATATACGGATCCAACATTCGTTAAAACGAATTCCTCCATAATTCTATTTCCTTAATTTCTTCATCATCTGTATCAATTTCTTCAGGCGAACCTCCTAAATTAGACATTTTTATATTAAGTAATTATTTTTTATTTATTTTTTCTTTTTAAGAGGTAGTGTTTATATATCTTCTTCAACTCTTAATCCTAGATTTTAATTTTTAAACTTAATTAAGTTTAAAAATTTTTTAATTTAACTTAAAATACAATTACGTTTATTATTTTTAACTTTCTTAAATAAACTATAAAATGTGTATAAACTAAATATTACAGTTTTTAAAAGATTTTTATAATATTTTTTATTTTTATAAACACTTATATACTTTTTTCCAGTTTCATAATTTTGATTCATGTATATCGAAAATTTTTGATTTATATCATCGCAACTTTGAAATTCCCTAATCTTAATTTCAACTACATTTCTAAAATTTGGATGTAGTTTTAATAAAGTTGTTCCAATTTCTGTATCTAATAAATCAAAAATTAAAATAACAAATATTATTCTATAATTAGTTTGATGGTGATATTCAATATCTCGCAATAAACTTTTTATAATTTTAATTATACCTACTTTAGTATTCTCATTATATTTTTTATTTTTAAAATCATTTATATATTCATGTATTTCATAATCTAGACAAGATGATATATTTGTAATTGTATTTATTCTATCAATTAAAGTATTTGTGTACAAATTAAATTTTAAAGACAATTCATCTAGAACTTTTTTATGTTTCATATCATATTCAATTCTTATAATAAAATTTTCATCATTACAAAATAATTTAGAAAAAAGTAATAAATCAAGCATCCTATATACCTATATAATAATCTTAATATAAAATCATTTTTTTATTTATACATGTATATTTTTCTTATATTAATATAAATGCTAACATATAAACAAATATTCATAGGAACAGTTGTAGCTATACCAGTACTTTTAGCTTTAATTTTTGGTATAATAGAATTAGTTAAACCTACAAAAACATTAGAATATTATAAAAGAGAAGTTGAAAAATCTTTAGATTCTTTAGCGTTATCAGGAAAACGTCTTATAGATTATGCAAACGAATATGTTTCTAGAAAAACTGGTTTAGAATCAGGAATATTACCTTTATTAAATAATAGTAATACGATTTTAACAAATGTCATTAGATTTAGAGATACTTGTTCCGGAAATTTTTCAGATTTGAATAATATTCTATCTCAAGCGACAGCTGATTCAAACAATAGTAGAAATCAATTAACATTATCAAATACATCTTTAACAAATATTCAAAACATTGTTAATGAAATAACACCAATTCCTACAGGTTCTCCTTCTGTAGATTTTGCAAATTCATTAAATAGTATTGAATCTTTAAGAAATAGAATATTGTCTAATCATAATACTGTTCAAGCATTGATAAATAGTATTTCAAGTAATTATATTAACGCAATTCAAACACAGCAGACAATATCAAATAATTTATCTAGAGCATATTCAGCTTCAAATGATTTAATAAAGTATGTTACTAGTTTAAATAGTTCTTTAAAAACTACTGACGAATATATTAGAGTATTAAATTCTGTATCAAAATCAAAATTACTTTTAACACAACTGAATAGTATTAGAACAACTTTAAATACATCAAGCGAATTTTATTCTCAAATCAATAGTTTATATAATACTTTAAATAATCAAATTAATACAGTACAACCTTACCTTGATAATGTTTTAACAGTATTTAGTGCAGCAACCAAAGATTCAAATGTTACTTTGAATTCTTATATAAATCAACTCAACGTGTTATTCTCTTCTGTCGCATCACTTATTGGAATTATAAATGCTACAAATACACAAACGCCAACTCCATTTCCTTCTCCTTATTCTATATCGACATTACCACCAGGACAATTTAGTATAAATTATTTTTATACGAATTCGAATACTATTATAGTTAATATTGTATCTCAGTATAATATAATTATAGATAATTATAATAAAATAGTAGGAAATATTAATACTCTTAATAGATTAACTAATACATCTACTTCAGATATAAATTTAAATATTAACAATTTAAATCAATCTTTATTAAATGCTCAAGCTATTCTTAAAAATTATTTTCCTGGAAGTACAACTCCAGGTATAATTAATAATAATCCACCTGTACAAGTTACACCTTTACCAACTGTAACACCTTTAGTAGTAAGCACTTTACCCCCTATAACACAATTTTTACCAACAAATGTAAAATCTTATATAAATCCTGGAACATTTACTTATACTGTTCAAAGAACAGGTCCTCATTTTATTGAATTATGGGGAGGTGGACAAAGTGGAGAACAGTCAACTCTAAGATCTGGAGGAAATGGTGGTGCTGGTGGTTGGTATAGTTCAAGATATATTACTCTTGATCAGGGTACAATACTAAATATAATAGTAGGTTCAGGAGGTACTGGAAATCTTGGAAATGGAGGAATAACATCTGTAAATGGACAATCTATATCTATTATAGCATCTGGAGGTGGAATTACAAATGGCGGAGATATTCAAGGTACTGCGGGTGGGCAAAAGGGTTCATATAATGGTTCTACACAAGCAAATTCAGGTTTGTCATTTTCTAATTATTCTGGTATAAATGCACCCGGTAATGGTGGTGGTAATACTGGAGGAGGTTTTGTAGGTGCAGGAGGTGGAGGAGGTATAGCATGGCTTGGGATAGGTAATGGAGGTAAAGGAGGAAATTCTGTTGCTATAAATAACGGAACTGGAGGATCGGGTGGTGGAGGTTCTGGTTATTCGGTTGGAGGTGAAGGCGGATTTATAGCACCACAAGTAGGAATATCTCCTGGAGGAAACGGAGGTAATGGAGCAGTTTTTATTGAATATTAATTTAAAAAAAAGATAAACTATATTTTAGTTTAAAAATAATTATTATTTAAATAAAAAATAAAATTGATATTTAAAAGATAATAAAAGGGAATAAAATAAAAAGTAAATGTCTATTTCTAAAACCATTTTTGACGCTATTGAAAATAATATAAAATTATACATTAGCGAGATTGCAAACAAGTATGAATTAAACGAAAATGAATTATATCAATTATGGAATAATAATGAAGAATTTAAACCTGTTGCAAAGAAAGAATCCATTAAAGAAGATAATTTAGATCCTGAATTAATGAAATTAAGTAAAAAAGAACTTTCAGAAATGTGTAAGGCAAAAAATTTACCTATAAGTGGAACAAAGGCTGATTTAGTTAAAAGATTAATTTCAAAAGAAATTCCAAAAAAAAGTGTTAATTCAATTAAAAATGAAAAGGTAAAAAGTTCTGAAGTAATTAAAAAGCTTGTAGAAAAAATTCCACCCATTCAAATTAAAAAGAATTCTTTTGGAAACTATGAACATAGTGATAGTAAGTTAGTTTTTAATAATAGTACAAAGAGAGCTTTCGGTACACAAAATCCAGATGGTACTATATCAGAATTAACTCCGGAAGATATAGATTTATGTCATAAATATAAATTTACTTACGATATTCCTGAAAATTTAGATAAAAAATTAAATATAAATGATGAAGAAGACGAAGAATTGGATGATGATGAAGAAGTTGTGGAAGAAGAAGTAGATGAAGAATTAGAAGAAGATGATGATGATGATGATGTTGAAGAAGAAATTGAATTAGACGAAGATGAATATTATGATGATGAGTAATTAATTTTATTACTTTAAAAGTAATAAAATATAAATCCGGAAAGTGAGAATCGAACTCACGACACGTGGATAACTTTAATTATCCTTTTAACTATTACAGTCCACTGCTCTACCAACTGAGCTATTCCCGGTCATAGCTTTGGGTTGTTTCGATCAACCGACCTATGGGTTACGGGCCCATCGCGCTTCCCCTGCGCCACAAAGCTATATTAAATATAATATGTCTTTAAATCAATTTTAAAAAAAAATACTTAAAATATCATCTAAAGTATATTTTCCAAACTTAATCATATCAGATGTTTTATGTTTATAACAATAAGCTGGATTATTACATGTTCTATAATTATAATTTGCTTTTTCAGGGCATCTATTTATAACACATTTAAATTTTACATCATCAATATTAATATAAAAGTCCATTTAAATATTTTAAACATTTTTTTAAATAAATGTTAACATCATATATAATAAGTTTAAATAAACCGATAGAACTCTTAGAAGAAATTAAAAAATATAATTTAAACCCTGTTCTGGTAGAAGGTATAAATGGTAAAAAATTATGTAAAGAGGAAATAAAAAAAAATACTAATTCTTTTTATTATAATTTTGGACCAAAAAGTGCTATAGGATGTGCAATGTCACATATTAAAACATGGAAGATATTTCTTGAAACTAAAGATGATTTATGTATTATTTTTGAAGATGATGTTATCTTTGAAAAAAGATTCAAATATTTGAATAAATATATTTCTAACACACCTTCAGATTTCGATATATTATTATTAGGTTGTTTATTTTGTGATAACGAATTTATTACTAATATTAAAGTTAATAGATATATAAACATTCCATCAATTACAGCTGGTTTACACGCATATGTATTAAGTAAAAGTGGAGCTCGTAAACTATTATCTATTATTGAAAATAAAATTAATAATCATATAGATGTAATTATTTTTAAACTATATTGTCAAGGAAAAATAAATTTATATATGTTATCAAACAGAATAGCTTATCAAACTTCTACTAATACATGTAATAGTCAAAACGTAAGTACATATCCTTTTATACTTAATAAATTTTTTTCACTTTTTGAAATAGATAAAATGGTTAGATTTAATTATATTACATCTGTACATTTTTTAAGAATATTTGATTTTAATATATCTGTAATAACTGTTTTATTTTTAATTTTAGGTATTATTTTTAAAATAAATAAATTAGGAATATCAAAAATTACTTTATTTTTTTTTATAATCTCAAGCATAGATATACTTAAATTTAAAAATTTAAATAATATTCTTTTTCATTACTTTATTTTATTATTTCCTACTATTTTAATTAATTAAAATATTATATTAAATAAATGCAAATAAAACCATTGGATTGACCAAAAAATATTCATTGGAATACAAATACAAAAATAGTAGCTATAATAGAAAGTATTCCTCCTTATTATATATTAGAAAATGGAAAAGAAGTGAAAGGAGATTTTTCATATTATAAAAGTAAAAGAAGTAAAAGAAGAAGTAAAAGAAGAAGTAAAAGAAGAAGTAAAAGAAGAAGTTAATTAAAAATTGAACGTATTTTTACAATTACAATAACTATTAAAAACAATAAAAATAGAGAAAATATATATAAACATAATCGTAGTTTACCATTAAAATATAAAAATTCTACACAATTATATACTAATGGTTTAAACCAAAACTTTCTAGGAATATCTAAATAAGAATTTACAGTTGATGGTATAATTCTATGATGAAATAAAAAAGGATTATATATATATTGATCTAATGTTGCTAAGTAAACATCTATAGGTATATTTATTTTCTGTTCATCATAATCTTTTAAAGCTTTTATATAACCTTTCTTTGAAATTATATATGCTGATGTACCATTTCCATACTTATCTTTAGTTTTAAATAATTGTTTATATTCTGTTGGTGTACAAATAGATAGTGGCATTATAAATCCTCCAAAAATTATAACATCCCAATCTTTTTTATTTTTTACTATATTTTCTAGCTGATAATATTTACTTATATCATATTTAGGGGAAATACAAATATTATCCTCGACCACTATTACATAATCTAAATTATTATTTAATGCTTCTCTATATAAAAAAATATGACTATTAAGACATCCTTTCCAAGGTATTTTATGTCTTGAAAATTTAAATAAACTATATTTAAAATTATTTGTTTCTAATAAATCTCGAACATATTTAGATCTTTCTTCTGATTCATCTAGTGTTATAACCCAAAATTCTTTATTTATAACCATTTTATTAGTATATAAGATTAAAATTAAACTATTTTAGTTTAATTTTAAACTGTTGTTGCGAAAAAGTTTATTCTATTTCTTTTTACTTTAAAAGGCATTTTAAAATTTTTAATTTTATCTATTGCGTCGATTATATATTCGGCCAAAAGACTATTATTTGATGAAACAATACCATTTTCATCTAAAAATAATGCTATTTTATTTGCATTTTTATATTTTTGAAATCTCATTCTTTCTATATTTTCTAAATGTTCTTCCATACGTTTTTGTATATCAACCCATCTATCTGGATTAGGAGTTGGTCTTCGTAATCGACGGTTTTTATTTACACCATCAAACATTCCATAATCTTCGTCAGCATTTTCCTTGTCATCATTTGCTTCTTCTTCCTCTAAACCATATATTGCATCATATATATCTTCATTTTCTTCATCATCATTATAATTTTCATCATCAACAATTCTTTTTTCTGCATCTTCGAAATAATTTTCGTCTTCAGAATCTTCATCATGTTTTTCGACTAAAGGTTTATCATCTTCCTTGATTTCAAATGAACCTACATTCAATACATTTATATTATTATCTTCATCTATATTTGTAAATGTATTAAATTCTGGTACATGTGTATCCAACTTCGACCCACCTCTATTTAATATTATATTAATTGCAGTCTCAATATCATCCTTATTTGTAGACGTACTATATCCTTGAGATTCATTAAATTTATTTAGTTTATTAAGTATATTAACTATTGCAGAAATAATGCAATTATCTTCATTATTATCTATAATTTTAATACATTTATTTTTAGATGATACAGCTATTTCAATTTTTGCTAAAACATTTTTAATATTTTTTAACTTTGGAACATGTTGTGAAATAAAATATATCATTATTACTATTCTATCCCATAAAAGTATTACGATATCTTCCGAAGTATTGTAACCAAAACATTTTTTAACTAAAGTACGAAAATATTGAGGAGGAGTTGGTTTAATTTTTTCAAAATCTGGAACTAAATCATTACATTGATAATAAACTTTATTTAATACATCTGATATAAATTTTGAATTAACTACAACTTCAGTTTCATTTTTTTCATATTTTTTAATAATATATTTTTTAACTTGTTTAACTACTTTACATATATCATATAATCTCATTTCAGACCAACTACGCATAAAAATATCATTTTCCATTATACGTTTAATATCGCTTTGTTTTATATTTTCAATAGTCTGTTCATTCTTTTTAATCTTATCCCTCATTTCCATCATATATTTTCCTACAAAATTTTCTCCTCCTTTTGAAAATCCTGAACCTAAAATTTCATCATATGGATCATTCCAAATTAATTCATTATTTCCAGTTGCTAATAATAATTCTTGTAATCCTATATCTTCAAATTTTTTGTTTAATCCTTTCGCTGCAAGTTGTTTCTTTAATTTATTAAACTGATAATACTTTTCATTATCATATTTATAAAATAGCTGTTCATAATTATCATAATTTAAATTATCATCTTGAGATCCTTCAGGATTTAATAAAATAAGTTTATGTGCATTTTCTATATCTTTTACATCTGGTAATGTAGAAAACAACATTGTAATTATATAATGCATGACAGTTGGATATTGTAATCCATTAATATTAAGCATACCAGTATATATAAAAGGAGATAAGACATAATAAGGTGTTTCTTCAAAATTTGAATACGATCTAAAACTAATTACAAGTTTTTTATCTTCAGGTCTTGATAATCTTACTATTTCATCTACATCTATATTTTTTATATTCTCGACTGCCTTCTCAGGTATTACGTCATCAGACTTAATACTTAATTTTATTTGTCCCATTACATTTTGCGGTAATACTTTCTTTTTATATAATTCATAAATTTGATCCTGTATAACTTGATATTCATTTGCACTTATATTAAATTCTTTTTTTTTAGCTTCTTCATATTTAGTTTTTGGTAAATCTGGATATCTATTTTCTAAAATATTATTTACATATATATCAAATATAGTATCTTTTATTTTTTTCATTTGTGCAAATCTTAAACTACTTAAGTATTTTTTTTTAGTATATAATATCAAAATATAAGGTCTTTTTAAAGATGCTTCAAGTAATTGTACTAATTTTATATTATCTTCTCCTCCTTGTAATAATATATTTATTATATTTTTTGAAGGCTCTTTTAACATGTATCTGTACTTATTTATAATTTCTTGATATGTTGATTTTGATAAATCTACTCCAGTCTGTAGTTTTGCTCTTTCCATCCCCTTTAAATAAATATATTTATCAATTATTTCTTTTTGACTTAAACCTGCAAAATCCCTTAAATCATTCGCATCTTCTAACATACTATTTTCTAATATTTGTAAAGCTGTATACGCCTCATATAATTTTTTTTCTTTTTCACCCTCTTTTGCAACTATACTATCACGTATCTGCATTAATGTTTTTCCAACTAAATTTTTTCCAAATCCTTCTCTTCCACCTCCTAAAATATTATCATCACTTATAAAAACTATTGGATAGTTTTCTGTTGTTAAAAGTATTTCTTCTAATTCTTTATTTTTAAATTTATGAACTGTAGCATCTTTTAAAGATTTTGATATAATAGAATTAATATATTCTTTATCATATTTATTTAAATATTCGTACACATCTTTTGTATTTATATTTTTTAAAGTTTGAAAATACTCTTTATTATTTAATAAATTTGAATATATATAATTTGTTACAGTATTATAGTTTATATCATCAATTTTCATTATATAAGTAGCACTATTACTTAATGGCCCAAATGGCATTTCTTTAGGATTCCATATTTCAATTGTCATTATTTTTTATTTACAGCAAAGTTTTTAAAATACATTTTATTTTATAACTTCAAAATCATATTTATAGGTCTATAAACATACAAAATAAATGAAAAAATATTTCTTATTAGTATTTTTAATATGTTTTATACCTATGATAAAAACAATATGTTATACAAACTACTTATTTACTTTATCATTTACACTTTTATTAATATTAATTTTAATATCGATTTCAGATATAAATATAAAACTAAAAATATTTATTATTTCGATAATAATATTTTATTATTACACTAATTTACATTTTATATTTTTTTATATTAACGTAGTTTTGAAATATGGATATATTTCATCTGTTGATAAAAGAAAAGATAATATTATTTTATATGATACATGTTATAATATGTTTAGTAACAAATTTAGACTACATTTAAATTTTAATAAATTACCACAAAAACCTTCCTTAATAGTATGTAATTATTGTCACGATAGGTTCGAAAACCTTGCACTCATATTGATACCAAGAAATATAGTTATCTTAATTCGAGATGTAGTTTTAAAATATACTAAATTAGATAAACTTATTAAATGGGTTATTGTAATAAAAAAAGAAAATAATTATGAAAGTACAAAAAAAGAAATTCAAAAACATATAAATGAAGGCCGTTCAGTCGTTTCTTATGTTTCAAAAGATCCATATTTTGGCCCAACTCATATTCGTAATATTCGCTCTGGAATTTTTAAAATATCTAAAGATTTAAATATTCCAATAACTCCATTAGCAATAGATTATATAGATAACAACTATGGTATAATAAATTATCAAAATTTTAATATGAAAACAGGTAATACTTTTTATGTTAATGATGTTAAACAATCAATGACTTCTGTAAAAAAGTTTTTTAAAAACTCTTTAAAAAGTTTTAAAAAAAATAAGTATCGTATCATTTCTTAATATTTTTTATTATATATACACATATTATTATAACTAGTATTACACTTAAAAATATTTTAAAGAATATAGAATTAAATACACTTACAGATCTATAATATATACCTATATTTTTTAAATAAAAAGATATATTTAAAACTTCTTTAAAAAATTTTAAAGAATAATTACCAGATATAGCATCTACTTTACATATTTCGCTACTTCTAAAATTTTCTTTATATGATTGACCTATTGAAATACGTTTAATTTTATTTTTTTCAAGATAATAAGATATCCAATGGTCATCATTTTTTAAAAAATTTTTATTATCAGGTTTTGGATAATCTAATAATTCTTCTTTATTAATGAATCTTCTATGATATAAAATACCATGTGTTCCTTGTATCCAATCAACTTCAACATCTTTTATATTATCACCTATAAACTCTAAATAAAAAGGAAATTTACCAATACACCAACCAGAAAAACTTAAACTAGTATTAGGATATTTTTTTACTTTATTTATAAATATTTTTAAAACATTTTTAGAAGGTATGCTATCATCATCAAATGTTATTATAATCGTATTAGGATCTAACTCAACTTCTAATACTGGTATTAATTTTGTTATAGGTCCATAATCTATATCACATCTCAAAATTTTTAAATTATCATATTTATTAAGAAATTCCGGGAGTATATATTTTTTACCTTTAAAACTTAACGGAATATTTAAATATATATTATCGAACTTTAAAGATTTTTGATTATATAATGCTTTTATAACAGGTTCAATTTTACGAATTCTACTCGGAATTGTAGTTAAGGATGCGACTATTCTCATATTGTGATTTCATATTTTGTTTTTAAATAAAAATGTTTAAAAACATAATTAAGTTGTTATTGATGCTAATTCTTTTTTAAAACTATTATTATCATCTTTTAGATTTAATATACTTTGTTGTGGATCCATCATCATATCAAATCTTTCCATATCAATATTTCCACTTTTTTCTGTATACCATTCATTTGCAACATCTACTGTTTTCTTTTTTATTCCTCCATCTACTATATATTCTGTTAGTTTTTTTGCTTCAACATCTTTTCGTATTTCTCCTTTATTATCTTTATATTTAAATATTTGTCTACTTGGATCGGTACATATATAAAGCAATTTTCCATTTTCATCTTTTAGAAGTTTATCTTTTACAAATCTTGCAATACCTTTTTGACCATTTATAGCATAATTAATATTAAAATCATTTTGTATTACATCTTTTATTTTCTCTATATTGTCAAAATCCAGACTTGATGTTATATTTAAAGTATTTGTATTATTAGTAGTAGTGTTTTTTGGTTGTTTTGCAATTTCTTTAATTATATCATGATCATCTTTTAAAGTGTATAAACGACCTTGTAATTCCGCATTTTTTTGTTTTAGTTCGTTTATTTTTTCCTCTTTTTCTTTTAATTTTTCTTCGTAATCACGTTCTTTTTCTTTTAATTTTTCTTCGTAATCACGTTCTTTTTCTTTTAATTTTTCTTCACAATCATGTTCTTTTTCTTTTAATTTTTCTTCACAATCATGTTCTTTTTCTTTTAATTTTTCTTCACAATCATGTTCTTTTTCACTATTTATTTTTTTATTACACGAATCAGTATGTATAGTAAGAGTTTGTTTTGTTGTAAATTTTTTATTACAAAATCTACATTCAAAATTCTTTATAATATTTTCGTCTATTTTTCCCTGTAGTTTTAAACAATATTTTGTTGTTTTTTGATGACTATTTAAAGATGATTTACTTGAAAATGTTTTATTACAAAAGTTACATTCCATTTTATAATATAATTTCACCTTTTAAATCTATATTTAAGATAAAATATTCAAATCTAAGATAAAATATTCAAATCTAAGATAAAATATTCAAATCTAAGATAAAATATTCAAATCTAAGATAAAATATTAAAATTCCGGATCCGGACAATTTTGTTCCGAGTAGATTATTTTTAGAACCTGTAAAATAGTTTCAAAGTATCTGATTATTTTTTTATTTTTTTGATTTTTTTTTGAAATTTTTGTTTATTAATAATAAGAATGCCTTATTCCCAAAAGTTTATCGATAAATATTCCGAATGGGATTTCAACAGTTGTTTATTAATAATAAGAATGCCTTATTCCCAAAAGTTTATCGATAAATATTCCGAATGGGATTTCAACAGTTGATTTTATAACTATTGAAATCTAAATTAAGATTTAAAGATTTGTTTTATTAAATAAAACATGGAAAATGATCTCTTACTTAGACCGGAACAAGCATGTAGATTACTCAAA
>Ga0247844_1002280_pt1 | contig 31849 bp, 28 predicted proteins | sample LaCtaG_FD_192421 | JGI IMG/M metagenome (GOLD analysis project Ga0247844, IMG submission 192421) | Freshwater microbial communities from meromictic Lake La Cruz, Castile-La Mancha, Spain - LaCruzMarch201714.5m_1 | ecosystem: Environmental > Aquatic > Freshwater > Lake | place: Spain: Castile-La...
AGATCGCCGCCATGACCTGATATACCTGCCCCCAGCTGCCCCACTGATCCGCCCAGATCAGGCTGATGCCGCCGGACAGGATCATGGCAATGCGATAGCCGAACACCGACATCGATGCACCCAGGCCGCGCTCGCGCGCTTCCAGCACATCGGTACGGTAGGCATCCACCACCACGTCCTGCGATGCCGACAGGAACGCCACCAGCACCGCCGCGGCCGCGAAGGGCAGCGGCTCGGCAGCGGGCGACAGGCCGGACATCAGATACAGCATCGCTGCCAGCGCCAGCTGTGTCAGCACCAGCCAGCCGCGCCGCCGCCCGAGGAGGGGCGGCTCGAAGCGGTCCATCAGCGGTGCCCAGAGGAACTTGAAAGTGTAGGGAATACCCACCAGGCCAAGAAAGCCGATGGTGGCGATATCGACGCCGTCCACCGTCAGCCAGGCCTGCATGGCCTGACCGGTCAGCGCCAGCGGTAAACCAGAGGCGAATCCGAGAAACAGGACGGCGGCGATGCGGTGTGCGGAGGAAAGAGGGGAGCTCATGATTCAGTCAGGGTGGCCGGTTTATGCGCCGCCGCGCATGCTAGCACCTGGGTTTACAGTTGATTCATAATGACTGCCATCAAAACCCGCCTTTCCCCATGTATCCGAGCCACCTCATCCGATATGTCGAGCCGGTGTTTCACCCGCCGAGCAAAGCCGAGTCGCTGATCCTGCCCGTCACCGTGCCCACCCGCAAAACGCACCGCAGCGTCCGGCCTGGGCCAGGGGGTTATAATCCTCCGCGTTTGTCCCAAAGCGCCCGTAGCTCAGCTGGATAGAGTACTGCCCTCCGAAGGCAGGGGTCGTGCGTTCGAATCGCGCCGGGCGCGCCATACATATATAATTGGTTTCTGCTAATAATCAATTTTTGGGGATTTGCATGAAAAAGCACTTTTCTCGCACGCTGGTCATGACCGGCCTTTTTGTTTTGGCTCCTGCCGTGGTCATGGCGATGGGCGGAAGCCCCAAGGATGGCGATGATGAAGCCGTCAATGCACGGATTCAGCCCGTGGCCAAGATCAAACTCGCTGGGGCTCAGGCAGGTTCTAGTGTCGCCGCCGGCGCTCGTTCCGGTGAAGAACTGTACAAGGCAGTTTGTGGTGCCTGCCATGACACAGGCGTTGCCGGTGCGCCCAAAACAGGCGATAAGGCAGCTTGGGCACCCCGTATTGGCGTTGGTCTCGATGTGCTGACGAAGACCTCCAAGGCCGGCAAGGGTGCCATGCCGCCCAAGGGTGGCTCCGACGCAACCGATGAAGAGTTGGCAAGTGCCATTGTCTTTATGGCCAATAAGTCAGGCGCGAACTTCAAAGAGCCTGCTCCCGGCACCAAACCGATGGCAAGCGACAAAAACCCGGAAGAAATCGCCAAGCAAGCCTGCTTCAAGTGTCATGAAACGGGCGATCAGGGCGCGCCCAAGCTGTCTGACAAGGCTGCCTGGCGCCAGCGTGGATCCAAAGGTCTCGACGCCGTCACCAAGACTGTCATCCGTGGTCACGGCAAGATGCCAGCCCGTGGTGGTCTGGCCGACCTGACCGACGAAGAACTCAAGAAGGTCATCGCCGTCGTGCTCAAGAAAGTCGGCGCAGAATAAGCGGTTAAACTTTACCCAAGAAAAATGGCGAGCTATGCTCGCCATTTTTTTCGTCTGAAACTGGGTAACGTGTGCCGTCTTGCCAGCAGGGAAGCCGACAGGCCGGAAGCGGCCCGAAGAGGCTACGCAGACTTTTTCTAGACGTCGATGTTGCGCGCGTAGAGGGCGTTGTCTTCGATGAATTTGCGGCGCGGTTCCACTACATCGCCCATCAGCGTAGTGAAGATTTCATCGGCCGCGATGGCATCCTCGATCTGCACCTTGAGGAGACGACGCACCTTCGGGTCCATGGTGGTTTCCCACAGTTGTTCGGGGTTCATCTCGCCCAGACCCTTGTAGCGCTGTTTGCCGAGATTGCGTTCGACATCGTTGAGCAACCATTGCATGGCGTCGGCAAAGCTTGTCACCGATTGTGATTTTTCGCCACGGCGGATGATTGCGTCGTTGCTGACGAGACCAGCAAGCAGATGGGCAGTCTTGCGTAACTGGGTGTAATCACCGGAAACAAGGAAGGCCTCGTCAATGGTGGAAACGCGCAAGTTGCCGTGGCGCATTTTTTCGAGACGTAACTGCCAGGATTCGGTTTTTTCATCGAATGCCGCGCGTACCGTGGGTTTCTCGCCCTTGTGGTCACCCATGGCACGGCGCAACGCATCGGCACTGGCCTGAGCAGCAGCTTCGTCCGCGAGTTCCAGGGCAACGTCATTGGCAATCATCGCGTGCAGGGCCTCCGCATCGACAAAATCGCTGAGGCGGCGAATGATGGCTTCGGAGGTCAGGTAGCTCTTGGCAAGCTCTTCCAGGGCGCTGCCCTCGATGGCGATGGCATCCAACTTGGGCGTCAGGGCAGCCCCGTCCAGCGCCAGCATGAGCAGGTACTGGTTGAGTTCGTTGTCGTCCTTGATGTAGCGCTCGCTTTTGCCGTGCTTGATCTTGTACAGCGGCGGCTGGGCAATGTAGATGTGGCCACCTTCGACCAGTTCGGGCATCTGGCGATAGAAGAAAGTCAGCAGCAGGGTGCGGATGTGCGCGCCATCGACGTCCGCGTCGGTCATGATGATGATGCGGTGATAGCGCAGCTTCTCGGGCTTGTAGTCTTCCTTGCCGAAGCCGCAACCCAACGCCGTCAGCAAGGTGACGATCTGCTCGGAGGAGATGACCTTGTCCAGTCGTGCCTTTTCGACGTTGAGCACCTTGCCGCGCAGCGGCAGAATGGCCTGGAACTTGCGGTCGCGGCCCTGCTTGGCAGAACCACCCGCGGAATCGCCCTCGACGATGTAAAGCTCGCACAGCGCCGGATCTTTTTCCTGACAATCGGCAAGCTTACCGGGCAGGCCGATGTTGTCGAGCACGCCTTTGCGGCGCGTCATTTCGCGGGCCTTGCGCGCTGCTTCACGGGCACGGGCCGCTTCGACGATCTTGCCGGTAATGACTTTGGCATCGCCCGGCTTTTCGAGCAGAAACTCGGAGAGCTTTTGCGCCACAACTTCCTGCACTGCCGGCAGCGCTTCGGAAGACACCAGCTTCATCTTGGTCTGCGAAGCAAACTTGGGATCGGGCATCTTCACCGAGAGGACGCAGGCCAAACCTTCGCGCATGTCGTCGCCGGTGATGTCGACCTTGGCCTTTTTGGCGATCTCGTTTTCTTCGATGTACTTGTTGATGACGCGCGTCATCGCCTGGCGCAGGCCGGTCAGGTGGGTACCGCCGTCAGCCTGAGGAATGTTGTTGGTGTAGCAGAGCACCTGTTCGGCATAGGAGTCGTTCCACTGCATCGCGACTTCGACGCCGATGGTGACACCCGAATCGCCAACCTTGGATTCGCCCGTCGAGTAGAACACCGTCGGATGTAGTACGGACTTGCTGCGGTTGATGTATTCGACAAAGCCCTGGACACCACCAGAGAACGCAAAATCCTCTTCCTTGTTGTTACGCTGATCGATGAGCTTGATCTTGACGCCGTTGTTGAGGAAGGAGAGTTCGCGCAGGCGCTTGGCAAGGATGTCGTAATGAAATTCGATCGCGCCGAAGATTTCATCGTCGGCAAGAAAGTGTACTTCGGTACCACGGGTTTTCGATTCACCAATAATTTTCAGCGGCGATATGTCGATGCCGTTTTGTACCTCGACGACACGATCCACCGCATGACCACGGTTGAATTCTATGAAATGTTTCTTGCCATCGCGACGAATCATCAGCCGCAACCACTTTGACAAGGCATTGACGCAGGACACACCGACGCCATGCAAACCACCGGATACTTTGTAGGAATTCTGGTTGAACTTGCCGCCGGCATGCAGGCCGGTCAAAGCAATTTCTGCGGCTGAGCGTTTCGGCGTGTGTTTGTCGTCGAGCTTGACGCCGACCGGAATACCACGACCGTTGTCAGTGACGGAAATTGAATTATCGGTATGGATGGTGATGACGATATCGTCGCAGTGGCCAGCCAGTGCTTCGTCAATGGCGTTATCGACGACCTCAAAGACCATGTGGTGCAGGCCGGTGCCATCGGACGTATCGCCGATATACATGCCAGGGCGTTTCCTAACGGCTTCCAATCCTTCCAGTTGCTGGATTGAATCTTCGTTGTAACCGTCATCTTGCGGAGCCTGCTGATTATCTGTCATCACTATTCCACATTAAATGCGCATCGGCATCACGACGTACTTGAAACGCTCGTTATCGGGCAGCATCATCAAGGCGCTTGAGTTGCTATCTGCCAAACGAATTTCAATCACATCGGTTGCCACGTTGTTGAGCACGTCAACCAGATAATTGACGTTGAAGCCAATATCCAGTTCTTCGGCGTTGTAGTCGACTTCGAGCTCTTCCTGTGCTTCTTCGTTTTCCGCGTTGGCCGACAAAATTTTCAGGCTTCCTGGAGACAACACGAGGCGAACCCCACGAAATTTTTCGTTGGTCAAAATTGCGGCGCGCTGCAAACAATGCTGCAATAGTGAGCGATCTAGCTTGATCGTTTTGTTCTGGTTTTGCGGTATGACGCGCTCGTAATCTGGAAACTTGCCGTCGATCAGTTTGCTGATGAATTCGACATCGCCAAAGGTAAAGCGTGCCTGCGTTCCCATCAGGGCAATTTCCAGCGGCTCATCGTTATCCGCTAACTGACGGGATAATTCCATCACCGTCTTGCGCGGCAGAATAACCTCGATCCGCCCGTCATTGGCAACGCCGCTGATCGATTCGCTGGCAAACGCCAGCCGATGGCCATCGGTCGCCACCAGGCGCAATTCATTCTGATTGACCACCAGCAGCAGACCGTTCAGGTAGTAGCGAATGTCCTGTTGCGCCATCGCGTACTGCACCAGACTGAGCAAACGCTTGAACTGTTTTTGCGTCAGCTTGAGCACGGTGGGCGACCCACTGGCTTCCGCCATGCGCGGAAAATCTTCTGCCGGCAACGTCTGCAGATTGAAGCGGCTTTTGCCGGCCTTCATCTGCAAGCGGCGCTCTTCCAGACTCAGGCTGACTTCTGCGCTTTCCGGCAGCGAACGGAGGATATCCTGCATCTTGCGTGCCGCGACGGTAACGGCCACTTCTTCCGGTCCGGTCGAAGGCGTGCTGGTGCGGATCTGCATCTCGATATCCGTTGCCAGCAAGGTCAGTCGTTCGCCCTTTTTTTCGATCAGAACATTCGAAAGAATGGGCAAGGTATGACGCTTTTCGACGATACCGCAGACAGCCTGCAAGGGTGTCAGGAATTGATCTCTAGATCCTTTAAATAGAAGCATCTTTAATACTCCTGATGATGATGAAGGGCGAAGGTTTCTGGGGATAAGGCCAAATTTACTTTATGGAACATTGACTTGGTCTGGTGAAAAAGCCATGGAAAACCCTCGGGAGAGAATGTGCGCGATTGTGAGTTAAATTGAAGGGCTGACATATTTTCGGGTTTATCCACAGTTGTTCAGAGGAAGTGCAGGTTTTTTATACACAGGATAATAAATATATTTAAATCAAGACTTTATTGTTTGAGACAGGACCAAAACATCGTGATTGAGTTGGTGTTCCTTGACACGCAGATCGTTGATGGTGCGACAGGCATGCATGACGGTGGTGTGGTCGCGACCGCCAAAAGCATCACCAATTTCGGGCAGGCTGTGCGGGGTTAGATCGCGAGCCAGCCACATGGCCACCTGACGGGGACGGGCAATGGCGCGCGTGCGTTTTTGTGAAAACATGTCGGCGACCTTGATCTTGTAATAGTCTGCCACGGTCTTCTGGATCAGGTCGAGCGTGATCTGGCGATTGTGGGCACCAATAATGTCTTTGAGGGCTTCTTTTGCAAGTTCCAGTCCAATTTCCTTGCCATGGAAACGGGCAAAGGCCAGCACTTTCTTGAGTGCCCCTTCCAGTTCGCGCACATTGGAGCGCAGATTTTTGGCAATCAGGAAGGCCACATCATCGCCGAGTGCAATGGCTTCGCTTTCCGCTTTTTTCTTGAGAATGGCGACGCGCATTTCGAGTTCGGGTGGTTCGATCTGAACCGTCAGGCCCCAGTCGAAACGTGAAATTAGTCGTTCTTCGAGTCCCTGGATATCTTTTGGATAGGTATCGCAGGTAATGACAATCTGTTTCTTGGCTTCAACCAGTGCATTGAAGACGTAAAAGAACTCTTCCTGGGTGCGCGCCTTGCCATTGAAAAATTGGATGTCGTCAACCAACAGAACATCCAGGCTGCGATAGGCACGCTTGAAGATATCAAAGGATTTTTGCTGGAAGGCGCGCACGACATCCGAGTAATAGTCTTCGGCATGAATATAGCGAATGACTTTCTCTGGCGCATGGCGCAATACTTCGTTGCCCAGTGCATGCACCAGGTGAGTTTTACCCAGACCGACGCCGCCGTAGATGAAGAGCGGGTTGTAGGAGATGCCCGGGTTGGTGGCAACCTGCTGCGCCGCTGCGCGGGCAAGATCGTTGGAACGGCCGGTGACCAGATTATCAAACGTGAACTCGGCATTCAGCCGCGTTTTTTCATAATCGGGATAATGATCGGCTGAGGGTGCCGGAGCAGTTGAACTACGCTTACCGGCGGACCCAACAACAATGGTGCTGGTTGGATTATTTGTTGGTACTAGTATGTCTATTGCGGAAACCGGGTTGGCATCGATGATCAGATCAATATTCATTGGCCCCGGAAAAAACTGATTGGCCAACTCTTCTATACGAACCAGATAACGGTCACGAACCCAGCGCAGGATAAAACCATTGGGCGCGATCAGACGCAAGCGTTGACCACCTTCATCCGCTTCAACCCGTAGTGTCTTGATCCATGCATTGAATTGCTGGGCCGGCAACTCCGTCTCGAAGCGGGCCAGGCAATCCATCCAAAATTGACTCATTTATTTGTTTTTTATATGTTATTTATTTTGATGCGGGCGCTCTTGGCCAGCAATCGAGGGACGCATTCTAGCCAAGTCGGGGAAAGTTATCCACAAGCCGGTCCATTTAGGCAAAGAAAAAACACTTGACAATAAAGCTCCTAACAGGCTGTAATCGCGCGCTTTTCTGCAAGGAAACCGAATCATGAAACGTACCTATCAGCCTTCCGTCGTACGTCGCAAGCGTACCCATGGTTTTCTCGTTCGCATGAGGACGCGTGGTGGCCGTGCCGTCATTCGCGCCCGTCGTGCCAAGGGTCGCCAGCGTCTGGGTGTCTGATCCTGCGGCTGGTTTCAAGCCGGCCTACCGGCTGTTACAGCCACGGGAATACACCAAAGTTTTCGAGAACCGCCGGGTTCTGCGTGGCCGTCATTTTGCGCTTCACTATCGCCTGACCGCCGCGCTGCAGCAGCCAGAGTTACCACTGCCGCCCGTATTTTCGGCCAGGCTGGGTCTGGTCATTCCCAAGAAGAATGCGCGCGATGCCGTGCTGCGCAATGCCCTAAAGCGCCAGGTTCGCGAAGTATTTCGGCAACAACGACCGCACATGTCCCCGTGTGATCTGGTGTTTCGACTGGCCCAGCCGATTGATCGTCCGGACTATCGGCTGGATAAGGCCAGCAAGGCGGTCTGGCGTCTGGAAATCGAGGGTCTCTTCGACAGATTGAAGCAGGCCGTGATAGGCAATACAACATGACTTCAACTTTAAGCAAGCCACTGATCTGGATCGTACGGGGCTACCAGTTGGCGATCAGTCCGCTGTTGCCGCCTTCCTGTCGCTTTTACCCCACCTGCTCCTGCTATGCTATCGATGCCCTGCAACGCCATGGTGCCCTCAAGGGTGCATGGCTGGCTGTGCGACGGATTGCACGCTGCCACCCGTGGAATCCGGGTGGCCATGATCCAGTGCCGTAGAATGGGTCCCTCTTTGAATCGCCTGTTGATTGATTGCCCATGGATACTCAACGTCTGATACTGCTGCTGGTCTTTTTCTTCTCCTGCATGATGCTATGGGAGGCTTGGCAGCGGAAAGATTTGCCGCCACCGGCATCCCTTCAGGGAAGCACGGCGCAGGCACCGGCCGTTGCGGCGGGCAGCGCGGCTAGCAATGCCGCCGTCCCGTCAGCGCCGACTTTTGCCACCAGTCCCGGAGCGGTTCCGCAAGCGCCAGCCGCCGGTGCAACCGCCGCGCCCTTGCTGAAAATCCGTACCGACCTGGTTGTCGCTGATATTTCAGCTTTGGGCGGCGATATTGTGCGGCTCGAACTATTGCAGCACCGCGCCACCGAAAAGAAAGAAAACAATTTCGTTCTGTTCGATTCCGTCCATCTGTATGCGGCCCAGTCCGGCCTGATCGGATCTGGTTTGCCTAATCACAAATCGCAGTGGACCCTGCCGGCCCATGCACTCGAACTCAAGGAAGGTGATGACGAACTGCGCGTCGTGCTTCAGGCGCCTATTGAAGGCGGTGGAAGGGTGCTCAAGACTTATGTCTTCAAGCGTGGCAGCTATCTGGTTGAAGTCGAGCATGCCATCATCGATGCCGCGATACCCACAAGTGCGAATGCTTACTTCCAGCTGACGCGAGATGACAAGCCGCCGGAAGGCGCCAATGCCATGATGATGACCTACACCGGGGGAGCGATTTATACCGACCTGGACAAGTTCAAGAAGGTCGACTTTGCTGATTTTGGCAGCAAAAACAAACATCCTGCCCAAGCCGACAACGGCTGGGTGTCGATGGTGCAGCATTATTTCGTCTCAGCCTGGTTGCCTGTGAGTGGTGATCGCGAATTCTTTACCCGCAAGCTGGATGGCAACCTGTTTGCCGCTGGCGTGGTGGTGCCTTTCAACGGCAAGCTGACCGTGCCGCTCTATGCCGGCCCGCAAGAGCAGGACAAGCTCGACAAGCTGGCCCCGGGCCTCGCGCTGGTGGTTGACTACGGCTGGCTGACGCCGGTGGCCGCGCCGCTGTTCTGGGTGCTGGAGTGGATCCACGGTTACGTGGGCAACTGGGGCTGGGCGATCATCCTGCTGACGGTGCTGATCAAGGCGGTGTTTTTCCCGCTCTCCGCCGCCAGCTACAAGTCAATGGCGAGGATGCGCGTACTGACGCCGAAGCTGATGAAGCTGAAGGAAACCTACGCCGACGATCGCGCGCGCATGAACCAGGAAATGATGGAGATGTACAAGCGCGAGAAGGTCAACCCGCTTGGCGGCTGCCTGCCCATCCTGGTGCAGATTCCCGTCTTCATCGCGCTTTACTGGGTGCTGCTCGGCACGGTTGAGATGCGCGGTGCCCCCTGGCTTGGCTGGATTAAAGATCTGTCGCAGATGGATCCCTACTATGTGCTGCCGTTGATCATGGGCGTGACGATGTTTGTGCAGACCAAGCTCAACCCGCCGCCGCCGGATCCCATCCAGGCCAAGATCATGCTGTGGATGCCCGTTGCCTTTACCGTGATGTTCCTCTGGTTCCCGTCTGGACTGGTGCTGTACTGGGTCGTCAACAACACCCTGTCGATCGCCCAGCAGTGGCAGTGCAACCGCATGATTGAAGGTGCAGCTGCCAAGCACTGATTGCATCGCCGCCATCGCCACGCCACCCGGTCGGGGTGGCATTGGCGTGGTGCGCATCTCCGGCCGCGACCTGCTGTCCTTTGCTGCGGCGATCTGCGGGAAAACCCCCGCGCCACGCCGTGCGACCATTGCTGACTTTCTGGCGGCTGACGGCAGGCCGCTTGACCACGGCCTGATGCTTTACTTTCCCGCACCGCACTCCTTTACCGGTGAGGATGTGCTTGAACTGCACGGCCATGGCGGCCCGGTGGTGATGCAAACGCTGTTGGCGCGTTGCGTTGAACTCGGCGCCCGCCTGGCCCAGCCCGGCGAGTTTGCCCGCCGCGCTTACGAAAACGACAAGATTGATCTCGCCCAGGCGGAAGGGATCGTCGATCTGATCGACGCGGCTTCGGCGCAGGCGGCGCGTTCGGCGCTGCGCTCTTTGTCGGGCGAATTCTCACGCGCGGTGCAGGCCATCGTCGACCAGTTGATTGAACTGCGCATGCTGATCGAAGCGACGCTGGATTTTCCCGACGAGGAAATCGACGCTGAGGAGTTGTTGCACGACATCGATGCCGTGGCGCGACTGGAAAAACTTAACGCCGATCTGGCGAATCTGCAGTCGCGCGCCCGTCAGGGTGCCGTCCTGCGCAGCGGTCTGCAGGTCGTGCTGGCCGGCCTGCCCAACGTGGGCAAGTCCTCACTCCTGAACCGCCTGGCGGGTGAGGAGCGCGCCATCGTCACCGACATCGCCGGCACCACGCGCGATGCCGTGCGCGAAACCATTCAGGTCGAAGGCATTCCGTTACACATTATCGACACCGCCGGTTTGCGCGAGACCGAGGATGCCGTCGAGAAAATCGGCATCGCCCGCAGCTGGCAGGAAATCGAACGCGCTGATGTCGTGCTGCAGATCGTCGATGCGCGGGCGGGGGTGACGCCAGCCGATCATGCGATTGCCGTCAAGCTGCCCAGTGGCATCGAGCGCCTCGTGGTCGAAAACAAATGTGACCTCGCCGAGTCAGAGCCGGGCCGCTATATGATCGGGCATCAAGTGCATTTGCGTCTGTCGGCGAAATCGGGAGAAGGCATGGCGCTGCTGCACGACGAACTGCTGCGCATCGCCGGCTGGACAGGCCATGGCGAAGATGTGCTGCTGGCACGCGAACGCCATCTCGACGCGCTGAAGCTGGCCGCCGAAAAGTCGGCGCTGGCAGGACGGCAACTGGATCGGCTGGAACTGGCCGCCGAGGAACTACGGCTGGCGCAGCATGCCTTGTCCGCGATCACGGGTGAATTTACAGCCGATGATCTGCTGGGTGAAATCTTTGGACGCTTCTGCATTGGAAAGTAGCGCCACCCTCAAGCAAAGCATTGCTCACCAGCGCAAGGCGCTGATGGGTCTGTTGCGCGCGCCGTTGCAGCAACTCGCTGCACAGTCCAGTACGGTCTGGGGTCAGCGCGAAGCCCTCAATACCGCGCTGGCCGTAACGCTTACCTCATTGCCCTACTGCCAGCACTTGTATGTGGTGGATCGCCATTTCGTGCAGATCAGCGACAACATGAGCCACACGGGACCGCAAGCGGGTTATGGCCGGGATCGTTCCGGTCGTCCCTACATGCAGGGATTGGTCGAGGGCGCCGCTTTGCTGCTCTCCGAGTCCTACATCAGCCTCAAGGAAAAGCGCCCGTCCCTGACGGCGCTGCGTTCGGTGCGCACGGCTGAAGGTGAATTGCTGGGCTGGATTGGTGCCTATTTCGGGCTGCGTGATTTGCCGCTGACGCGTGCCCTGTACGAGGAACCGCGCGCCTGGCGCCAGATCAAAGGCGATCCTTCGATTCGCGGTACGGTGTTCCAGCAATGTCGCACCGAGAGCGAGATGGATCGCCACATTGACACCGTGCTCGGTGTTTTGGCTGAGTTGATGCGCTTTCACGGCGTGTATCACGTGATGCTGCATTTCTCCAGTTCGCGGGCGGTGATCTGGCAGATTGCCGACCCCTACCGCTATCGCCTGCTGGATATCGACGCGCTGGTCGATCCGGATCTGTGTCTGGCCTACCCGCGCCAGCCCTATCCTGAGGATGCGTTGATTCCTGCCGACAAGGTGCGCACGGTGCTGGAGAATTTCCGGCCGTTGCGACTGATCGACGAGACTTTCTATCTGCGCTCCGCCACAGTCAATCTGTTCAATGGCATTGTTGGCGTAACCTTTTCCTGTGATGGCTCGCACTATGTGCCTTACGAGGAGTTTCTCGGGCGCGGCAAGGAATTTTGGCTCTCGGGATGATGGCGTTTGATTCGATCTGGCTGATGCTTCTGGTTGCGGCAGCCTTCGCCGGTTTCGTCGATGCCGTGGCTGGCGGTGGCGGCTTGATTCAGGTGCCGGCCCTGTTTGCGGCCCTGCCGCGCGAAGCGCCGGCGACGCTGCTCGGCACCAACAAGCTGGCGTCGATTTTTGGCACGCTCAATGCGGCGCGCAAGTATGCCCATGAAGTGGTGATGCCTTGGTCGATTGTGGTACCGACGGCCCTCTCCGCTTTCGCTTTCTCGTTCGGTGGCGCGGCGGTGGCGGCCTGGTTGCCCAAGGAAGTGATGCGGCCGCTGGTATTGCTGCTGCTGGTGGCGGTGGCGATCTACACTTGGACCAAGCCGGATTTCGGCGCGCGGGCAACGACCGCGCGGATTCCCCCCGAGCGCCTATTCTGGGCAGCGGTGGGGGCTGGGGCGCTGCTGGGGTTTTATGACGGCATCTTCGGGCCGGGTGCGGGCAGCTTCATGATCTTCTTCTTCGTGCGCCTGTTTGGCATGGATTTCCTGCATGCCTCGGCGTCGGCCAAGATTGTCAATGCGGCGACCAATGCCGGTGCGATCCTGCTTTTTGCGCCGCAAGGCCACATGTTGTGGGTGCTGGGCTTTGGCATGGCTGCCTGCAACATTGTTGGCGCGCAGTTCGGCAGCAAATTGGCGATACGGCATGGCAGCGGTTTTGTGCGTTCGGTGTTTCTGGTGATGACGAGTCTGCTGATCGCCAAGATCGGCTGGGATGCAGTGCTGAACTGAGGTTGCAGTTGTGAGTTGCCCGATGTTACATTCGCCGCTTTACATAAAAAACTCACGGAGGAACCATGATAATTGCCCGCACATTGCTTGCCGCTGCTGTTTGTGCCACGCTTGCCGCGCCTGCCTTGGCTGACCTTAATGTTGGTGTCGTTGTTTCCGCCACGGGTCCTGCTGCCTCGTTGGGCATTCCGGAAAAGAACACCATCGCGCTGATGCCGACGACTATCGGTGGCGAGAAGGTCAATTACATTGTGCTGGACGATGCCTCGGATACCACCACGGCGGTGAAGAACACCCGCAAGTTGCTGACCGAGGACAAGGTCGACGTGATCATCGGTTCCACCATTACCCCGAACTCGTTGGCGATGATCGACATCGTTGCCGAGGCAGAAACCCCGATGATCTCGATGGCCGCTTCGGCGCGCATCATCGATGCGGTGAATCCGAAAGTGAAGTGGGTGTTCAAGACCCCGCAGAACGATATCCAGATGTCCACTGCCATCGTTGAACACATGATCAACGCCGGCGTAAAAACCGTTGCTTTCATCGGCTTTGCCGATGCTTATGGCGAGGGCTGGTATCAAGAGTTTTCCAAGATTGCCGAAGCGCGCAAGCTCAAGATTGTGGCCAACGAACGTTACAACCGTGCCGATACTTCCGTGACCGGTCAGGTGCTGAAGGTGCTGGCGGCCAAGGCTGATGCCGTATTGGTTGCCGGTGCGGGAACGCCGGCGGCTTTGCCGCAGAAGGCGCTGAAGGATAAGGGCTTCAAGGGCGCCTACTACCAGACCCACGGTGTGGCCAACAAAGACTTCCTGCGGGTTTGCGGCAAGGATTGCGAGGGTACCTTCCTGCCCGCCGGTCCGGTGCTGGTCGCGGCACAACTGCCGGCTGACAACCCGATCAAGAAGGTGGCGATGGATTACGTCGGCAAGTATGAAGCGGCGCATGGCAAGGGCAGCGCCTCGACCTTTGGCGCCCACGCCTGGGATGCCGGCATCCTGTTGCAGAATGCCGTGCCCCTCGCTCTCAAAAAAGGCAAGCCGGGTTCCAGGGAGTTCAAACTGGCGCTGCGCGAAGCGCTGGAAGGTCTGAAGAATGTCACTGTCTCGCATGGCATCGTTAACATGTCGGCACAGGATCACCTCGGCTTCGACCAACGCGCGCGCGTGATGGTGCAGGTCGTTAATGGCGACTGGAAGCTGATCCAGTAAAATCCTATCGTTCTCGAGCAGGGGCGCCCCCTTAAAGACCGGGCGCCCTTGTTTTTTCTGAAGGGCTTCTTTGGATCTGCAAATGGATCTGCAAATCGCGTTGTTGTTGGGTCAGGATGGCATCGTCAATGGCGCCATCTACGCCCTGCTCGCCCTGGCCTTGGTGCTGGTGTTCGCGGTCACGCGCGTCATCTTCATTCCGCAAGGCGAATTTGTTGCTTATGGTGCGTTGACGCTGGCGAGTGTCCAGATTGGGCAAGCGCCCGGAACGCTCTGGCTGCTGATGGTTTTGGGTGTTGCGGTGACGGCACTCGATGCGCCGGCTCTGTGGCGACAGGGTTGTCGTGCCGGACCGAAGATCTATGGCTTGATCGGGCGCCAGATTGCTTACCCACTTGTCATTGCGGCGCTGGTGCTGGGTGCTCAGCCGAAGGATTGGCCGATGCTGCTACAAGTGCTGCTGGCGCTGGCCGTGGTTGTACCGCTAGGCCCGCAACTGTATCGCGTGGCTTATCAGCCGATTGCCGAAGCGCCGGTGCTGATTCTGCTGATTGTCTCGGTAGCCCTGCATCTAGCCTTGGTTGGGCTCGGCCTGCTGTTCTTTGGTGCCGAGGGTTCGCGCACGCCGGCCTTCTCGGATGCGTCGTTTGACCTTGGCGGCTTGACGATCAGTGGCCAGAGTCTATGGGTGATCGGGGCCAGCGTCTTCCTGATCGTCGCCTTATATGTGTTCTTCGAGCGCAGCTTGTATGGCAAGGCCTTGCGCGCGACTGCGATCAACCGTGCCGGCGCGCGCCTGATGGGCATTTCCACCACGCTGGCCGGCAAGCTGTCTTTCCTGCTGGCCGCTGCCATTGGTGCGCTGTCGGGCATCCTGATCGCGCCGCTGACCACGATCTATTACGACACCGGCTTTCTGGTTGGCCTCAAGGGTTTTGTCGGCGCCATCGTCGGCGGGCTGGCGAGCTACCCGGTGGCGGCGGCCGGTGCGCTGCTGGTCGGCCTGCTCGAAGCCTTCTCTTCCTTTTACGCCTCGGCGTTCAAGGAGGTGATTGTATTTACCCTGATTATCCCGGTGCTGGTCTGGCGCTCGCTGACGACGCATCATGTCGAGGAAGAGGAATGACGTCTCGGCACCTCCTGATAGCGTTTGTCGCCCTGCTCGGCCTCGGGCCACTGGTGCTGCCCGAGTTCTATGTCACGTTGCTCAACTATATCGGCCTGTATGCGCTGGTGGCACTTGGACTGGTGCTACTGACGGGGGTCGGTGGACTGACCTCCTTCGGGCAGGCCGCTTTTGTCGGCGTCGGGGCCTATGCAACGGCTGCTTTGACAACGACCACCGATTTGCCCGCTTGGTTGTCGTTGTTGGCGAATCCTTGGGGCGGGCTGGTTGCAGGGTTAGTGATTACCGCGCTGATTGCCCTTCTGCTGGGTGCACTGACCCTGCGCCTCTCCGGCCATTATCTGCCGCTCGGGACGATTGCCTGGGGGATCTCGCTCTACTACCTGTTCGGCAACCTGCAGTTCCTCGGCGGTCATACCGGCATCAGCGGGATTCCGACCTTGTCCATCGTTGGCATCGAGTTGCGTGACGGGCGCCATTATTACTACCTGATCTGGGTGGTGCTGTTGGCGGCGTTGTGGCTGACCCACAATCTGCTCGACTCGCGCGCCGGGCGCGCCATCCGTGCGCTCAAGGGCGGTGCCGTCATGGCCGAGGCGATGGGCGTGGACACGGCGCGCACCAAGCTTGTTATCTTCCTGATCGCCGCACTGTTTGCCTGTCTGTCGGGCTGGCTGTATGCCCACCTGCAGCGCTTCGTCAATCCCACGCCCTTCGGCTTGCACATCGGCATCGAGTATTTGTTCATGGCGGTGATCGGCGGGGCGGCCCATGTCTGGGGTGCGTTGATCGGTGCAGCGCTGATTACCATCCTCAAACAATGGCTGCAGGATCTGCTGCCGCAACTGTTTGGTGCCACCGGCAACTTTGAGGTGATCGCCTTTGGTCTGCTGATGATTGTCGTCCTGCATCGCGCTCGCGATGGTCTGTGGCCGTGGCTGGCGCGCTGGTTGCCGGAAAAGTCGGCGCTGGCGGGACGGCATGGTGAGGTAGTGCCCCTGCCCCGTCGCCCCGTGCCGGCCATCGGGTCGCCGCTCCTCGCGGTCAAGGATGCCATCAAGCAGTTTGGTGGGCTGGTGGCCAACGACCACATGAGCCTGCACGTCAGTGCCGGCGAAATTCTGGCCCTGATTGGTCCGAATGGTGCCGGCAAGTCGACTTTCTTCAATCTGGTAACGGGCGTCAGTCCACCCACCTCGGGCGAGGTGCGCTTCATGGGCGAGCGCGTCGATGGTCGCACGTCGCGCGCAATCGCCCGCATGGGCATGAGCCGTACCTTCCAGCATGTGCGTTTGCTCCCCGGTATGACGGTGCTGGAAAACGTCGCGCTAGGCGCCCACATGCGTGGCAAGCATGGCGTGCCCGCCGCGATGTTGCATCTGGAGCGCGAGGAGGAGGCGCGGTTGTTGGCTGAAGCGATACGGCATTGCCAGCGCGTTGGACTTGGTGAGCATCTGATGGAGGCGGCCGGTAGCCTGCCGCTGGGCAAGCAGCGCATCGTCGAGATTGCCCGGGCACTGGCGGCCGATCCCTGTTTGTTGCTGCTGGACGAACCGGCGGCGGGGCTGCGTTTTATGGAAAAGCAAACACTGGCCGAATTGCTGAAACAGCTCCGTGCAGAGGGCATGGGCATCCTGCTGGTCGAACATGATATGGATTTCGTCATGGACCTGGCTGATCGCGTGGTGGTGATGGAGTTTGGCAAGAAAATCGCTGAGGGTCTGCCGCATGAGGTGCAGAACAACCCGGCCGTGATCGAAGCTTATCTCGGAGGCGTCGATTGATGAGCGAACCGATTCTCGAGGTGAATGATCTGTGCGTCTCCTACGGCAAGGTCGAGGTGCTGCATCATGTTTCGTTGAAGGTCGGGCCTGGCGAGATTGCCACGGTCATCGGCCCGAACGGTGCCGGCAAGACCACCCTGCTCTCGGCGATCATGGGGGTCCTGCCTTATCAGGCTGGAAGTGTGCGTTATCAGGGCGAAGGCTTCGATCATATCGACATCGAGCAGATGGTGGCGAGTGGCATGACCTTGGTGCCGGAGAAGCGCGAGCTGTTTAGCGAGATGAGTGTGGCGGATAATTTGTTGCTCGGTGCCTTCATGCGTCGTCGCCTCGGCTTTCGCGACGAAGCGCAGACCCTTGAAAAGGTGTACACGATTTTCCCGCGCCTCAAGGAGCGCCACCTGCAGATGGCTGGCACCTTGTCCGGTGGCGAGCGTCAGATGCTCGCCGTTGGGCGGGCGTTGATGGCCCAGCCCAAGCTGCTGATGCTCGATGAACCCAGCCTCGGACTGGCGCCGCTGATCGTCCGCGAAATCTTTCGCGTGATTGCTGATCTGCGCAAGTTGGGGGTGGCCATCCTGCTGGTCGAGCAGAATGCGCGTGCCGCCCTGCAGGTTTCCGATTATGGTTATGTGTTGGAAACCGGTGAGATTGCCATCGAGGGACCCTCCGATCAGCTCGAAGATGACCCGAAGGTGGTTGCGGCTTATCTGGGGCTGGGTGGCAAGAAGGACTAATTTGTTTCACGTGAAACAGCAGTTGAAGACGTTTCACGTGAAACAATCTTGGTTGGAGTTTCCTTCGCGGTATGATTCGCCCCCCCTATCTTGCCGTCCCGCCAGCGCCGACTTTTCCGATGCAGTTCCCTAAGCGATTTGATGTGATAGTGATTGGTGGCGGCCATGCCGGCACCGAAGCGGCGTTGGCGGCTGCACGCATGGGCGCACAGACGCTGCTCCTGACCCACAACATCGAAACGCTGGGGGCGATGTCCTGCAACCCCTCCATTGGCGGCATCGGCAAGGGGCATCTGGTCAGGGAGGTGGATGCGCTGGGCGGCGCGATGGCGGCGGCGACCGACGAAGCCGGCATCCAGTTCCGCACCCTGAATGCGTCGAAAGGTCCAGCAGTGCGTGCGACACGTGCGCAGGCGGACCGTGCCTTGTATCGCGAAGCGATTCGTTCGCGTCTCGAAAACCAGCCGAATCTCACCTTGTTCCAGCAGGCTGCCGACGATATTGTGGTCAGCGGTGATCGGGTCACCGGCGTGATGACGCAGCTCGGGGTGCATTTCGAGGCGGGTACGGTGGTGCTGACGGCGGGGACTTTCTTGAATGGGCTTGTGCATGTTGGGCTGGAAAACTACCGCGCCGGACGTTTTGGTGACCCACCTTCCCTGTCGCTGGCCGCGCGTCTGCGCGAGTTAAATCTGCCGGTGGGCCGCCTCAAGACCGGCACGCCACCGCGTCTGGATGGCAAGACCATCGACTTCTCGGTGTTGCAGAAGCAGCCGGGCGATGATCCCGTGCCGGTGTTTTCGTTCATGGGTCAGCGTGCCCAGCATCCGCGTCAGGTGCCGTGCTGGATTGCCCATACCAATGCGCGCACCCACGACATCATTCGTGGCGGACTGGATCGTTCGCCGATGTTTACCGGCGTGATCGAGGGGGTCGGCCCGCGTTACTGTCCCTCGATTGAGGACAAGATCCACAAATTTGTGGGCAAGGATTCCCATCAGGTCTTTCTTGAACCTGAGGGCCTAACCACGCATGAGTATTACCCGCAGGGTATTTCGACCAGCCTGCCTTTCGATGTCCAGTTGGCGCTAGTGCACTCGATCCCGGGGTTGGAGCATTGCCACATCACGCGCCCTGGCTACGCCATCGAGTATGACTACTTCGACCCGCGCGGGCTGAAAACCAGTCTGGAGACACAGGCCATCGGCGGGTTGTTTTTCGCCGGTCAGATTAATGGCACCACCGGTTATGAAGAGGCGGCCGCACAGGGCTTGCTCGCCGGCCTGAATGCAGCGCGTCAAGCCAGAGGTGAGGATGGCTGGTGGCCGCGCCGCGATGAAGCCTATCTGGGCGTGATGGCTGATGATCTGGTCACGCGCGGTGTGACCGAGCCCTATCGCATGTTTACCAGTCGCGCCGAGTATCGCCTCTCGCTGCGCGAGGATAATGCCGACCTGCGCCTGACGGAAGCCGGCTGGCAGCTCGGTCTCGTCGATGAGGTGCGCTGGGCAGCCTTTAATCGCAAGCGGGATGCGATTGCGGCCGAGGCTGAGCGGCTCAAGGGGATATGGATCAACCCTAATGTGGTGGCGATGTATGAGGTCGAGCGCGTTCTTGGCAAGCCGATCGAGCGTGAGTACAGCCTGTTTGACCTGCTCCGCCGCCCGGAGGTGGACTACAAAAGTCTCATGACCTTGCCTGGGGCGGGCGTGCCGCTGGAAGCGGAGGATGTCATCGAGCAGGTGGATATCCAGGCCAAGTACCACGGCTACATCGAGCGCCAGAAAGAGGATGTGGCGAAGATGGCCGCGCAGGAAGGCATGGCGATTCCAGTGGATCTCGACTACACAACACTCAACGGTCTTTCCATTGAGGTGCGTCAGCGTCTCGCCCAGCATCGTCCGGCGACGGTGGGTCAGGCCAGCCGCATTCAGGGGGTCACGCCGGCGGCGATCTCTATTTTGCTGGTCTATCTGAAAAAGCTGCGGGGGCGGGCGTGAACCTGCAAGCGGGCATTGAAGCGCTGGATCTGTCGTTACCTGCGGGTACGGGAGAAAAGCTGAGTGCCTATCTGGGCCTGCTGGCCAAATGGAACAAGACCTTCAACCTCACCGCTATTCGCGATCCGGCCGAAATGGTGACGCATCATCTGCTTGACTCGCTATCCGTGTTGTCGATTTTGCAAAAGTCGGCGCTGGCGGGACGGCAGGGTTTTCGCTTAGTCGATGTCGGTAGCGGCGCCGGTCTGCCTGGGCTCGTGCTGGCGATTGTCCGGCCCGAGTGGCAAGTGACGTCGGTCGAGGCGGTCGAGAAAAAAGCAGCTTTTCAGCGCCAGGCCAAGATCGAACTGGGATTAGCGAACGTGAGTATTCACTGCGGCCGTGTGGAAGCCTTCACGGAAGGATTCGATGGCGTGATTTCCCGTGCCTTTGCGAGTCTGGTGGACTTTGTCATCATGGCCGGCCATCTGTCGACCACCCTGTGGGCGATGAAGGGGGCGTATCCTGCCGACGAAATTGCTGCACTGCCAGATAACTGGCGGGTTGTGGCCGCTCACCCGCTTGTCGTTCCCGGCCTCGCTGCCGAGCGTCACCTGCTTCAACTGGAGAAAAACTGATGCATATTTTTGCCATCGCCAACCAAAAAGGCGGGGTCGGTAAGACCACCACCTCGGTTAACCTGGCAGCCGCCCTTGCGCTGGCCGGCAAACGCACCCTGCTCGTCGATCTCGATCCGCAGGGCAATGCCACGATGGGCAGCGGTATCGACAAACGGGGCCTGACGCGTTCGGTGTATCAGGTGCTGGTGGGGCTCAAGCCGCTGGCCGAGGTGCGGCAGACTTCCCCCTCTGGGGCGTTCGATGTCCTCCCATCTAACCGCGATCTGGCGGGTGCCGAGGTGGAACTCGTCAATCTCGATCTGCGCGAGATGCGCCTTAAGGGTGCCCTGCAGGAGCATCGCCATGATTACGACTTCGTGCTGATCGACTGCCCGCCGTCGTTGTCGATGTTGACGCTGAACGGCTTGTGTGCGGCGCATGGGGTCATCATCCCGATGCAGTGCGAGTACTACGCGCTGGAGGGCCTGTCGGATCTGGTGAACACCATCAAGAAGGTACACAAGAATCTGAATCGTGACCTGAAAATTATTGGCTTGCTACGGGTGATGTACGACCCGCGCTCAACTTTGTCGAGTCAGGTGTCGATGCAACTCGAGGAGCATTTTGGCGACAAGGTGTTCAAAACGCTGGTGCCGCGCAACGTACGGCTGGCCGAGGCACCATCCTACGGCGTGCCGGGCGTGCTGTTCGACAAGGCCTCGAAGGGCGCGCAGGCCTATCTGGCGTTTGCCAAGGAAATGATCGAGCGCGTCAATACATGGGAGCAGGAATCGTGAATCCACCAAAGATGAAGGGACTGGGTCGTGGCTTGGATGTGCTGTTGGCCGGTAATGTCGAAACAGCCGAATCGCAACGCCAAGACACCTTGCCGATTGGCAACCTGCAGCCGGGCAAGTATCAGCCACGCACGCGAATGGACCCCGGCTCGCTGGAAGATTTGGCGGCGTCGATCAAGGCGCAGGGCCTGATTCAGCCGATCTCCGTGCGCCCTGTCGACAACGGCCGCTACGAGATCATTGCCGGTGAGCGACGCTGGCGCGCTTCGCAGATCGCCGGGCTGACCGAGGTTGCGGTGTTGATCCGCGATATTCCCGACGAGGCAGCACTGGCGATGTCGCTGATCGAGAACATCCAGCGCGAGGATTTGAACCCGCTCGAAGAGGCGGCGGGGCTGCAGCGTCTGATCGACGAGTTTGGCATGACCCATCAGCAGGCGGCCGATGCGGTCGGGCGTTCGCGTTCGGCGGCTTCTAATCTGTTGCGCCTGCTGCAACTGGCCAAGCCGGCGCAGGATCTGCTGATGGCGGGGGACATTGAGATGGGGCATGCGCGTGCCATTCTGGCGGCGCCCAAGCATGAGCAAGGCCGACTGGCGGCCGAAGTGGCCGACAAGGGCTATTCGGTGCGTGAAACCGAGCGTCGCGTGGCGCGCGAACTGAGTCCTCCGGCACACAAGGCATTGCAGGAAAAGAACCGAGATCTGACGCGCTTGGAAGAGGATTTGGCCGATGCCATCGGCGCAGTCGTCAGCGTGGCTGCAAATCGTAAGGGTGTAGGCGCCCTGACGATTCGATTCTCCAGCCTCGATCAACTAGAGGGCATCCTGAAGCGTCTGCGCGGATGAATAAAAATGCTGCATTGCAGAAATTCTATTGACTTATTCTTTCTTTCGATCTATGGTTGCGGGGTTTTGCGGCTGTGACCAAGACACTCTTACTTCAGGCAGCGGGCATTTTGTTGGCAGCGGCGTTAGCCGGTTTGCTGGCAGGCGCGGTCGGAGCGAAGTCTGCACTAGCAGGGGGAGTTGCCTACTTTTTGCCGAACTTGTTGTTTGTGCTGCGATTGCGTTTTGCGATCGCGATGCACCAAGCGGGGGCGGTCGGATTTTTGGTCGGTGAGGCTGTAAAACTGGCTGCCGTGATTGCGTTGCTGATAGTGTTACCGCGCATCATGGAAGTGAATTGGCCGGCGTTGATTGCCGGGTTGTTTGTCGTGTTGTTCGTAAACTTATTCTCTCTGTTGCTAAAGAACTAAGACCATGGCTGCCGAACACGGACCTACCGCTTCTGAATATATCGTTCACCACCTGACGCACTTTAAAAGTGCGGAGCAGACGTCTCTCGTCGATTGGTCGGTGTTCCATGTGGATTCCCTTTTCTTCTCGACCTTGCTGGGTCTGCTAGCCGTGTTTGTCATGGCGCGGGCGGCCGCCAAGGCAACTTCCGGCGTGCCGGGCCGTTTCCAGGCAGCGGTCGAGATTCTCGTCGAGATGGTCGCCGACCAGGCCAAGGGCATTGTCCATTCCGCCGAATCCCGCAAGTTTGTCGCCCCGGTGGCGCTGACCGTGTTTGTCTGGATCTTCCTGATGAATGCGATGGATTTGATCCCGGTCGATCTGTTGCCCACTATATGGGCCAGCATTTACGGTGCGGCCGGTCATGATCCGCATCACGCCTACTTGCGCGTGGTGCCGACGGCTGACTTGAATGTCACGCTCGGTTTGTCGCTGGGTGTCCTGTTGATGTGCCTGTACTACAGCGTCAAGATCAAAGGTTTTGGTCACTGGATGCACGAGTTGTTCACGGCACCGTTCGGTAATCACCCGGTGCTGTGGCCGATCAACTTTGCTATGCAGTTGATCGAGTTCGTTGCCAAGACTGTTTCGCACGGCATGCGACTCTTCGGCAACATGTACGCCGGCGAGTTGATCTTCATGCTGATCGCGCTGATGGGCGCCGCTTGGGCGGGAACCTTTGGTAGCGGACTGCTGTGGTTGGGTGGGGTCGTTGCCGGTTCCATCTGGGCGATCTTCCACATCCTGATCATCACATTGCAAGCTTTCATCTTCATGATGCTGACGCTGGTGTATATCGGCCAGGCACATGAAAGTCATTAAGCCATCGTTTTTCTTTAACCCCACCTTTTCAACTTTCACTTTTCAACACAAGGAGTCATCATGGAAGGCAACGTCGTTGGTTTCGTCGCGCTGGCCGCCGGCCTGATCATCGGTCTGGGCGCTGCGGGCGCTTGTATCGGCATCGGCATCATGGGCAGCCGTTTTCTTGAGGCATCCGCCCGTCAACCCGAGCTGATGAATACCCTGCAAACCAAGATGTTCCTGTTGGTCGGCCTGATCGACGCAGCGTTCATTATCGGTACTGGTATCGCCCTCTGGTACACCACCGCCAACCCGTTCATCAAGTAAGCGGCTCCCCTTTAAACGCTTAAAGGAGCGAAACCGTGAATCTGAACGCAACGCTATTCGCACAGCTGGTTGTGTTCTTCATTCTGGCGTGGTTCACGATGAAATTCGTGTGGCCGCCCATCATGAAGGCACTTGACGAGCGCGCGTCCAAAATCGCCGATGGTCTGGCGGCAGCGGACAAGGCGAAAACCGATCTGCAGTTGGCTGAACGTCGTGCAACGGATGAGTTGCGCAAGGCGCGTGAAACATCCAATGAGCTGCGTGCTGGCGCCGAACGTCAGGGTGCGCAAGTGCTGGATGAGGCGCGAGCCGAAGCGGCACGCATCGTGACAGCAGCACGCATTGCCGCCGAAGGCGAGGCGGGTGTGGCAGCGCAGCGCGCCAGGGAAGCCTTGCGCGACCAGGTTGCCCTGCTTGCCGTGGCCGGTGCCGAGCGGATTCTCCGCAAGGAAATCGATGCCGCCAAGCATGCCGATCTGCTTAACCAGCTGAAAGCGGAACTGTAATCATCATGGCCGAGAACGTCACCGTCGCTCGTCCCTACGCTGAAGCGGCTTTCGCACTGGCCAAGGCCGGCGGTGCGCTGGCTGCCTGGCAAGGGGCCTTGGCGCGCATGGCAGTGGCCTCTGCGGATACGCAGATGCTCGAATGCATTGCCGACCCGCGGATTGCACCGGCAGCGCTCGCAGATCTTTTTCTGGGCGTGTCTGGCGATCTGAGTGTCGAGCAGCGAAGTTTTGCCAATTTGCTGGCCGAGAATCGTCGCCTGACGGTTCTGCCAGAAATCAGCGAACTCTTCGAGCAGCTCAAAAATGCCGAGGAAGATACGCGTGAGGCAGTCGTTAGCTCTGCCTTTCCGCTTGACGATGCGCAAGTCAAAAATCTGGTGGCTGATCTGGAGCGCAAGTTTGGTTGCAGGATCAAGGCAACCGTCGAAATTGCGCCGGAACTGATCGGCGGTATCCGCATTGCCCTGGGCGACCAGGTTATCGATGCTTCCGTCCGCGGCAAACTCGCCGCCATGGCGGTCTCGCTCAAGAACTAGGAGTTTTTCATGAACCTTAATCCCTCCGAAATCAGCGATCTGATCAAGAGCCGGATCCAGAATATGCAGCTCGCTGCCACTGCCAAGAATGAAGGCACGGTGGTATCGGTGACTGACGGCATCTGCCGCATTCACGGCCTGGCTGATGTGATGCAGGGCGAAATGCTGGAATTTCCCGGTAATACCTTCGGCCTTGCACTGAACCTCGAGCGCGACTCTGTCGGTGCCGTGGTCATGGGCGACTATGAGCACATCACTGAGGGTGATACGGTCAAGTGTACCGGCCGTATTCTCGAAGTGCCAATTGGTCCCGAGTTGCTCGGTCGTGTAGTGAATGCGCTGGGTGAACCGATCGACGGCAAAGGCCCGATCGCCGCAAAGATGACCGACAAGGTCGAAAAGGTGGCACCGGGCGTGATCTGGCGGAAGTCCGTTTCACAACCAGTGCAGTCGGGCCTCAAGGCGATCGACTCCATGGTGCCGGTGGGCCGCGGTCAGCGCGAGTTGATCATTGGCGACCGTCAGACCGGCAAGACGGCCGTGGCGGTCGACACCATCATTAACCAAAAAGGTCAGAACATGTTCTGTATCTACGTGGCGATCGGTCAGAAGGCTTCGACCGTTGCCAACGTAGTGCGGAAACTCGAAGAGAAGGGCGCGATGGAATACACCATCGTCGTCGCCGCTACGGCCTCTGACTCTGCTGCCATGCAGTTCCTGGCGCCCTACGCTGGTTGCACGATGGGTGAATACTTCCGTGACAACGGCATGGATGCCCTGATCATTTATGATGACCTGACCAAGCAAGCTTGGGCGTATCGTCAGATCTCCCTGCTGCTGCGTCGTCCCCCGGGTCGTGAAGCCTATCCGGGCGACGTGTTCTACATCCACTCGCGCCTGCTGGAACGTGCCGCGCGCGTGTCCGAAGCTTGGGTTGAACGGCACACCGGCGGCAAGGTGACCGGCAAGACTGGTTCGCTGACGGCGCTGCCTGTAATCGAAACGCAGGCTGGCGACGTGTCCGCCTTCGTACCGACCAACGTCATTTCGATTACTGACGGTCAGATCTTCCTGGAAAGCGACTTGTTCAACGCGGGTGTCCGCCCTGCCATGAATGCCGGTGTCTCGGTGTCCCGCGTCGGTGGTGCTGCGCAGACCAAGGTGATCAAGAAGTTGGGCGGCGGCGTGCGTCTCGCCCTTGCTCAGTATCGAGAGCTGGCTGCATTTGCCCAGTTCGCGTCTGACCTTGACGATGCAACACGCAAGCAGTTGGAACGTGGCCGTCGTGTCACCGAACTGATGAAGCAGCCCCAGTTTGCACCGCTGTCGGTGGCTGAGATGGCTGTTTCGCTCTTTGCTGCCAATCAGGGCTTCCTCGACGATGTCGATAACGCCAAGATTCTTGCATTCGAGACGGCTTTGCACCATTACATGCGTCAGCAACATGCCGCACTGATGGACAAGATCGCCGCGACCAACGATCTGGACAAGGAAGGCGAAGCCGAAATGTCCAGCGCCGTTACTGCGTTCAAGAAAACTTGGGCCTAATCCACTAGGAGAAGAGCGCCATGGCAGGCGGCAAGGAAATTCGTACCAAGATCAAGTCGGTCCAAAACACCCGCAAGATCACCAAGGCTATGGAAATGGTGGCCGCATCAAAAATGCGTAAGGCGCAGGAACGGATGCGGGCTGCCCGACCCTATAGCGAGAAGATTCGCGGCCTGGCCGCTCACCTCGCGGCCGCCAATGTGACCGAGTATCGGCATCCCTTCCTCACCAAAATGGTGGAAGGCCAGACGCCCAAGCGCATCGGTATCGTCGTGGTGTCCACAGACAAGGGCTTATGCGGTGGTTTGAACACTAACGTGTTGCGTATGACGCTGAATGCGATGCGTCAATGGGAAGCGGCGGGTGCTACGACGATCAAGGCTACCTGCATCGGCAACAAGGGGCTGGGTTTCATGCAGCGCCTGGGTGCCAATGTGGTTTCGCATGTCGTCCATCTGGGCGACACGCCTCACTTGGACAAGCTGATCGGGCCGGTCAAGGTCATGATCGATGCCTTTCAGGCGGGTGAGCTCGATGTGGTGTATATCGCCTACACGAAGTTCATCAACACCATGCGTCAGGAACCCGTGATGGAGCAGTTGCTGCCCCTGACCGGTGATCGCCTCGGCACGCCGAAGGGCAGCTGGGACTACCTCTATGAGCCGGATGCGCGCGTCGTCATTGATGATCTGTTGATCCGCTACATCGAGGCGCTGATCTATCAGGCGGTGGCCGAAAACATGGCCTCGGAGCAGTCGGCGCGAATGGTGGCGATGAAGGCGGCCACGGACAACGCAGGTAACGTGATCAAGGAACTGCAGCTGATCTACAACAAGGCGCGGCAGGCTTCGATCACCAAGGAAATTTCGGAAATTGTCGGTGGCGCAGCGGCTATCGCCGGCTGATAAGCAGATTAATAAATTTAGCAAATTAAGGAAACGACCATGAGCAACGGAAGCATCGTTCAGTGTATTGGCGCGGTGGTGGACATCAAGTTCCCACGCGAGTCCATGCCCAAGGTGTTTGAAGCGCTGGTTCTCGACGAGGCCAATGTCGGCAACGCCGAAGCCGGTCTGACCTTCGAGGTCCAGCAGCAGATCGGTGACGGGGTGGTGCGTACCATCGCCCTCGGCTCTTCCGATGGCCTGCGCCGTGGCATGTCGGTCAAGCCTACGGGCGCCCCGATTTCGGTACCGGTGGGTGTCGGCACCCTCGGCCGCATCATGGACGTGCTGGGTCGCCCGATCGACGAAGCTGGCCCGATCCCGGGTGGTGAGCTGCGTCCGATTCACAACAAGGCGCCGAAGTTTGATGAGCTGGCCCCGTCGGTTGACCTGTTGCCCACGGGTATCAAGGTGATCGACCTGATCTGCCCGTTCGCCAAGGGCGGCAAAATCGGCCTGTTCGGTGGCGCCGGCGTTGGCAAGACTGTGAACATGATGGAGCTGATCAACAACATCGCCAAGTCCTATGGTGGCTTCTCGGTGTTCGCTGGCGTGGGCGAGCGTACCCGCGAGGGCAACGACTTCTATCACGAGATGGAAGAGTCCAAGGTGCTTGACAAGGTGGCGATGGTGTTCGGCCAGATGAACGAGCCGCCCGGTAACCGTCTGCGCGTCGCGCTGACCGGTCTGACCATGGCCGAGAAGTTCCGTGATGAAGGCAAGGACATCCTGTTCTTCGTCGATAACATTTACCGCTACACCCTGGCTGGTACCGAAGTGTCCGCGCTGCTCGGCCGGATGCCTTCCGCGGTGGGTTACCAGCCGACGCTGGCGGATGAAATGGGTCGTCTGCAGGAACGCATCACCTCCACCAAGACCGGCTCGATCACCTCGATTCAGGCCGTGTATGTGCCGGCGGACGACTTGACCGACCCCTCCCCCGCTACCACCTTCGGCCACCTCGACGCCACCGTCGTGTTGTCGCGTGATATTGCCTCGCTGGGTATCTACCCGGCCGTTGATCCGCTCGACTCCACCTCGCGTCAGCTCGATCCGCTGGTCGTTGGCGAAGAGCACTACAGCGTGGCGCGTCGCGTGCAGTCCAACCTGCAGCGTTACAAGGAACTGCGCGACATCATCGCCATTCTCGGCATGGACGAACTGGCCCCCGAAGACAAGCTGGCCGTCGGCCGGGCGCGGAAAATCCAGCGCTTCCTGTCGCAGCCGTTCAACGTCGCCGAAGTCTTCACCGGTTCGCCCGGCAAGATCGTCCCGCTGGCCGACACGATCAAGGGCTTCAAGATGATCGTCGATGGCGAGTGCGACAGCCTTCCCGAGCAGGCCTTCTACATGGTCGGCGGTATCGAGGAAGCCTTCGAGAAGGCCAAAACACTTCAGTAAAGGGCGTTAGCCATGTCAATGACCGTTCATGTGGATGTCGTCAGCGCGGAGGAGTCGATCTTCTCCGGCTTGGCGGAGTTTGTCGTGTTGCCGGGCCAAGCCGGCGAGCTCGGCATCCTGCCTGGCCACATGCCGCTGATGACGACCATCAAGCCGGGCGCTGTGCGCCTCAAGCTGCCGCAGCAGGATCAGGAAGAGTTGATCTTTGTCGCTGGTGGTGTTCTCGAAGTTCAGCCGGGGCTGGTGACGGTGCTTGCGGACACCGCCATTCGCGGCAAGGATCTCGATGAGGCCAAGGCGCTGGATGCCAAACGCAAGGCCGAAGAAGCGATGGCCGATCGTAGCGCCGAGCTTGACTATGCGCGTGCGCAAGCCGAACTGGCCGAAGCCGTGGCACAACTGTCTGCTATTCAAAAGCTGCGCCGAAGGTAAGCGGGTACTTGCTTCAATACCAACAAGGGCAGCTGCGGCTGCCCTTGTTTTTTAAGGCAGCAGGATCGTCGAACCGGTCGTCTTGCGTGCCGCGAGGTCGATGTGCGCTTGCGCTGCGTCCTTCAGCGCATAGGTCTGATTAACCTCGATCTTGACCTTGCCGGTCGCGACCACGTAAAACAGTTCCTGCGCGCTGGCCAGCAGGTCAGTGCGCTTGGCAACATAGGTGAAAAGCGTCGGGCGGGTCAGGAACAGCGAGCCGCGTTTCGAAAGCTCCTGCGTATCGACCGGTGCCACCGGACCGGCCGACTGACCAAAGGTGACCATCATGCCGAGCGGGCGCAGGCAGTCGAGCGATTTCGTGAAGGTATCGGCGCCGACCGAGTCATAGACAACGGGAACGCCCTCGCCCCCGGTGATTTCCTTGACGCGGGCAACAAAGTCCTCGCGCGTATAGACGATTGGATGATCGCAGCCGTGTGCCTTAGCCAACAAGGCTTTCTCGTCAGAACTAACCGTGCCGATCACGGTAGCACCGAGCGCTTTGGCCCACTGGCAGACGATCAGGCCGACGCCACCGGCGGCGGCATGGATCAGGATCGTGTCACCAGGCTGCACCCGATACGTCCGTCGCAGCAAGTATTGAGCGGTCATGCCTTGCAACATCATTGCGGCAGCTGTCTTGAAGTCAATGCTGTCCGGCAGCTTGACCAGTCGGTCTGCCGGAATGTTGCGGACTTCGGCGTAAGCCCCGAGAGGTCCGCCGGCATAGGCAACGCGATCCCCCACCTTGATATCGGTCACGGCACTGCCGACCGCCTCGACAACGCCAGCACCTTCTAGCCCGAGGCCGCTGGGCAACGGCAACGGATAGCGCCCGCTGCGGAAGTAGATGTCGATGAAATTGAGGCCGACGGCTTCGTGGCGTACTAGTGCCTCATTCGGTGCCGTATCACCAGCACCGACTTCTTCCCAGCGCATGACTTCAGGGCCACCAGTTTCATAAAGTCGAATCGCGTAAGGCATGCTGTTCTCCTTAGGTGCGCAAGTGGTTGGCATCCACAACTGCCAACGCGGTCATATTGACCAGGCGGCGCACAGTGGCGGTCGAGGTCAGGATATGCACGGGTTTGGCGGCACCGAGCAGAATCGGGCCGACGGTGATGCCATCACCGTTGGTTTCCTTCAGGAGGTTGAAGGCAATGTTGGCGGCATCGACATTGGGCATGATCATCAGGTTGGCCTCGCCCTTGAGGCGCGAGCCTGGGTAAAGTCGGTTACGGATCTTTTCGTTGAGGGCGGCATCGCCATGCATCTCGCCATCGACCTCCAATTCTGGGGCACGGGCTGAAATGATTTCAAGGGCGCGGCGCATCTTGAGCGTAGCATCCGAGGGCACGCTGCCGAAATTGGAATGCGACAGCAGAGCCACCTTGGGGGTCACACCGAAACGGCGCACCTCATCGGCCGCCATCAGGGTCAGGTCAGCAACGAGGCCAGCGTCCGGATCTTCGTTGATATAGGTATCGCAGATAAACAACGTATGGCGCGGCAGCAGCAGCAGGTTCATGGCGGCGAAGCAGTGGGCACGTGGCTTGAGGCCGATGACATCCTCGACATGGCGCAAGTGCTGGGCGTGCCGACCAACAGTGCCGCACAGCATGGCATCAACGTCGCCACGTTTCAGCAGCATCGCGCCGATCAGCGTGGTGTCAGAGCGCAGCGCCTGTTTGGCCATCTCGGGGGTAATGCCCTGGCGGCCCATCAGTTGATGGTACTCGTTCCACAAATCGCGGTAGCGCGAGTCGGACAGCGGATTGACGACCTCAAAGTCGACACCGGCGCGGATACGCAGGCCGGCGCGCAACACGCGGTTTTCGATCACATCCGGGCGGCCGATCAGCACCGGCTGGGCGAGTCCTTCATCCTTGACGGCCTGGACGGCGCGCAACACGCGCTCGTCTTCGCCTTCGCAATAGACCACGCGGCGTGGTGCTTGTTTGGCGGCGGCAAAGACGGGTTTCATGACGAAACCCGAGTGGTAGACGAAGTTGTTCAACTGGTCGCGGTAGGCATTCATGTCGGCCACCGGTCGGCTGGCCACCCCGGAATCGGCGGCGGCTTGCGCCACGGCGGGGGCGATCTTGACGATCAGGCGCGGGTCAAACGGCTTGGGAATCAAATATTCCGGGCCAAAGGCGGTGGCTTCGCCGCCGTAAGCCATGGCGACCACATCGGAAGCCTCGGCCTGCGCAAGCTCGGCGATAGCGCGCACGGCGGCCAGTTTCATCTGCTCGGTAATGGTCGAAGCGCCCGCATCGAGCGCGCCACGGAAGATGAAGGGGAAGCACAACACATTGTTAACCTGATTCGGATAGTCCGAACGGCCGGTGGCGATGATCGCATCATCCCGCACTGCTTTGACATCCTCGGGCAGGATTTCTGGCGACGGGTTCGCCAGCGCGAGGATCAGTGGTTTCGCCGCCATCTTGGCCACCATCTCCTGCTTGAGCACACCACCCGCAGAAAGGCCGAGGAAAACGTCGGCATCGGCAATGACTTCGCCGAGGGTGCGCGCATCGGTCTTCTTGGCATAGCGTGCCTTAATCGGATCCATGTCCTCGACACGGCCTTCGTAGGCGACGCCCTTGATGTCGGTGACCCAGATATTTTCGACCTTGACGCCCAGATTGACGAGCAGATCCAGACAGGCCAGCGCGGCAGCGCCGGCTCCCGAGGTCACCAACTTGACCTCGTCGATCTTCTTGCCGACATGCTTCAAGCCATTCAGCACGAAAGCGCCGACGACAATGGCTGTGCCATGCTGGTCGTCGTGGAACACCGGAATCTTCATCCGTTCGCGCAGCTTGGATTCGATGTAAAAACACTCGGGTGCCTTGATGTCCTCAAGGTTGATGCCGCCAAAAGTCGGCTCCATCGCGGCGATGGCGTCGATCAGCTTGTCGGGGTCGTTTTCTGCCAGCTCGATGTCAAAGACGTCGATGCCAGCAAATTTCTTGAACAATACCCCCTTGCCTTCCATCACCGGCTTGGCGGCGAGCGGGCCAATGTTGCCAAGGCCGAGCACGGCGGTGCCGTTGGTGATGACGCCAACCAGATTGGCGCGCGA
>Ga0247844_1002284_pt1 | contig 31820 bp, 15 predicted proteins | sample LaCtaG_FD_192421 | JGI IMG/M metagenome (GOLD analysis project Ga0247844, IMG submission 192421) | Freshwater microbial communities from meromictic Lake La Cruz, Castile-La Mancha, Spain - LaCruzMarch201714.5m_1 | ecosystem: Environmental > Aquatic > Freshwater > Lake | place: Spain: Castile-La...
TATCTACCGTGAATAGCAGTGATACACGTCACAACTCTGCTAAACAGTTCCTAACACTTTTCTTCATGAAAACCTCGACTAAGTATACCATCAAACTCAACGACGAAGAGATAAGTATGCTCCGCGATCTTGTGCGGATTGGTATGCGTTCGAAGTATTATCAGGACTTTGTGAATAAAGAATGTGATGACATTGATGAAGAAGATCATCAGATGAATACAAAAATTGTTGTTAATCAATTCATCAATCTTTATTCATCTGGTCCAATCGAAAGTATTATGGATAAGTATGTCTTCGAAGGTGTAGAGTAAGCACCAGTCAAGAGGAATGAGATGCGCCTCTATAAAGACACTCACCATTCACACACAAACTCTCTCTTTCTTTGTTATTATGTCTAAGTCTGTAATCCTTTCTCTGTTGGCACAAGGTAACACTGCCACTGAAATCTTGACGATTCTTGATATGCTTGTGGAGAGCATTGTTGAGGAGAATATTGATGACGTTGCTGGTTACTATGCAGCATTGTAGATAACAACTGTGTGTCCTCTGGATGACTCTGGAGGACACGATTATACCTTCGTGATAGACAGTGAAACGACAGTGTTTTATGGCGGTTGTTGATGGCGTTGTGGCGGCGATGCGTATATAAAAATCGATAAGTCCCTAACCTACAGAGGTGACAAAACGCGAGACCTCTATCTCACACTCATAAAAAATTCCCAGTGAAAAAAATCTTTCCCCAGAAGTCTTACACACGAACAAAAACCCCATACTGGAATTTTTATAGAGTTGTACTTGCAGGATGGATGATAAGATATCCGAAACCTTTTTTTGTCTTTTTAGGATTTTTTATTGTGCTTATATATAATGCGGTCACAAGATAATTCAAGATAAAAAAATTTCCGGTAAAAATTTTATGACTCAAAACGAAAAAATATATCACATATATGCAAAGGATAAATGTTTATTTCATTCTATCAAAGAAGAGGAATTTAATACAACTTGGTCAACACTTAATATTATGATCGGTTTGATGAAAACGGACTATACTGTAGAAGACTTGTCTTATGAAGAACTTACCTTCAATAAAGATCTGGCACTTCATTCTTCTCATTGACAAATCAAAGATAAACTGTTAAAATAAAAAATGAAAAGGGATTGATTAACTTATGGCAAAAGGATTTACTGTTAAAGCTGCTGCTCCAAAACCAAAGGAGCAAGATTGGGATATTGATGCAATTAAAGCAAGAATGCGTGGAAAGTCAATTGTATTTTGTCTTCCAGGTCGTGGGTGTTCTTTTATTTTTCTCAAGGCATTTGTACAACTCTGTTTTGATATTGTGCAAAATGGAATGAGTATTCAAATTTCTCAAGACTATTCATCAATGGTTAACTTTGCACGTTGTAAGTGTTTAGGTGCAAATGTATTGAGAGGACCAAAACAAATCCCCTGGGATGGAAAGCTCGAGTATGATTATCAACTTTGGATTGATAGTGATATTGTCTTTGACACAAACAAATTCTGGCAACTTTGCGATATGGCAATTGATGAGAATGGTGAAGAAAAAGAAATCGTCAGTGGTTGGTATGCCACAGAGGATGGACATACAACATCTGTGGCACATTGGTTGGAAGAAGACGATTTCCGCAAAAATGGTGGAGTGATGAATCACGAAACTGTGGAAAGTATCTCAAAACGACGTAAGCCATTCACAGTTGATTACACTGGTTTTGGTTGGGTACTGATTAAAAAAGGTGTCTTTGAAAATCTTGAATATCCTTGGTTTGCCCCCAAGATGCAAATCTTTGAATCTGGTGCAGTGCAAGACATGTGTGGAGAGGATGTCTCATTTTGTCTCGATGCAATTGAAAAGGGTTATGAGATTTGGTGCGATCCGCGCATTCGTGTCGGACACGAAAAGACTCGTATTATCTGATAAATATATAAACTTTATATTCAACTGAAGAAGGTTTAAATGGCAGCAAATAAAAAGTCACTGAGTGGTTCAGATTGCATTGAATCCCATTCCAAAAATACCCGACAGGGTTATGGAAGAAATACAAAATATTCTGCAACCAGCAGAAATAAACCTCGTAAACCACGCAGAGGACAAGGTAAGTAAAAATGGGAGTTAAATGGATTCACAAAGGCGGATATAGCCGCCCAGATAAACGTACACTACCTAAAAAATAATCTCTCAAGACATTTGAAGACTCTTCAAGTGTCTTTTTATTTTTTATAACTAGTTAAGACTCTTATTTACTTTATGAGCAGCGCAACCGCTTCTCGCTTGAAGGGGACTTGAAGAGAATAAAAAAAAAAGAAATCTGTAAATGTCTTACTTAAATCACAATCTTCCAACTTTTACTTGCTATATCCGTAATGAGTTTCTTTATAATCATAAAAAGGGGCATGGAGAGGTAACTTTATGCGACGTACACTCCGTAGCATCCTTAGAGAAGCATGTACCCCTCTTTGAGGCGTTTCTAGAGAACGGAGTCAACTGGACAAGAAGACCAATTAATGCATTTTGTTGGAAACCAAATGCACAAGTTCCAAAATTAGAGGAATGTATGTGGTGGGATTGTTTTTCTCCTTATGTTGATGTCCAAGTACGTTCAAGATTGGCTAACTTACGTGCCGAACTTATTGACTATAAGGGGAAAAAGAATGAAGGAACTTATTTGTTTACTCTTGATTGGTCCTGGGAATCAAAATCTACTTTAAATACAAACTTTAGTGAGACGCCAGAACATAAATGTGCCCATTTCTTTAAAATGGATAATGGAAACTTCTATGCATATCCAAATAACAAGATTTTATGGTACGATGATGCTTGGATACGCAATAGAATCACCAAAAATCCTGGGTATGAAATCGATTTAACCGAATATTCTGTTGAAAATCTTCGAAAAATTGAAACATCTGACGATTTTATGTATGAAATCAGTGAAATTCGGGATAGAAACCCCGTAAAAAGTTCTGATTTACCAAATCAGGAGCAAACCAATGATCAAAAAAGTAGATAAGGACTCGGATTATATGAAAGATCAATGGGGAACATCATATCTCTCCAGTGAATATGGTTGGGAAGAGAAAATTAAAAAGCAAAAGATGCTTCGTGAGATCTCAAATGATGATCTCACACCCAAAAAGCACGATTTTGTAATACAGAAAGAACTTCACGAAAAAATTCGAAATGATGATGATTATGATGATTGGGAGTATGGAACCGAACCCATTCCATTAACCGAATTTTAGTGAATAAATAATATAGATTCATAATATTCAATGCCTTTAGAGCGAGTCAGTCAAGGTTTCAAAGACATCAGTATGTCTTTTCAAAGTAATCCTTTGAGTAGTGACTTGATTGCCCTAAAAAATGAAACTGCAATTGCCCGTTCAATTCGTAATATTGTATTTACTATTCCTGGCGAAAAAATCTTTGATGAAAATTTTGGTTCTAAAGTATCAAAAGTTTTATTTGAAAATGTTGATGATATATCGGCATCTATTATTCAAGATGAGATTGAAAATTCAATTTTAAATTATGAACCAAGAGTTGAATTGATTGAAGTTAAAACAGATCCAGATTATGATAATAATGAATATAATGTAACTATCATTTATAGAGTTGTTGGTGTTGATGTACCCATACAACAATTAGAGTTCGTTTTGCAACCTACTAGGTAAAAATGGCATTAGTAAATTTTTCAAATCTGGATTTTAACCAGATAAAAACCACTCTTAAAGATTATCTGAGATCCAATTCAAACTTTACGGATTATGATTTTGAGGGTTCAAATCTATCCTCAATTTTAGATGTATTGGCATATAATACATATATTACTTCATACAATGCCAATATGGTAACTAATGAAGTTTTTATTGATAGTGCAACGTTGAGAGAAAATGTAGTAGCACTTGCAAGAAATATTGGATATGTACCAAGATCAAAAAAATCTTCAGAGGCTAATATTTCTTTTTTTGTAGATACTTCAAGCGAAACTTTAAAACCATCATCTTTAGTTCTTAGAAAGGGTCCAGTTGCTTCTTCTTCGGGATCTTTTGGAAACTCTTCATTTATCTTTTCAATATTAAATGATGTTACTGTTCCAGTATTCGATAATATTGCATCATTTAATAATATTTCAGTATATGAAGGAAATTTATTATCGACAAGTTTTACCGTAAGTTCTTTTAATCAACAACAAAGATTTATTATTCCAAACTCAGGTATTGACACGCAACTCATAAATGTTTTTGTGATAGAAAATGGGACAAGAGTGAAATATCAATTAAAAAATGATTTATTTGATCTCAATTCAGAATCTAGAATTTATTTTATTCAAGAAATTGAAGACGAAAGATACGAATTACTTTTTCCTGATGGTATTTTTGGTAGAAAACTTCAAGATGGTGATGAAATAGAAATTGAATATATTGTAAGTAATGGCGATTTGGCAAACGGAATAAATCAATTCATATTCAGTGGGAGACTAACATATGTCAAAAATGATACAATTATTAATATAACTTCTGGAATATCTCTATTAACAGCAAATACAAATTCAAGTGGAGGTGATGTAATTGAATCAGTAGAATCAATTAAAAAATACGCACCAAAAGTCTATTCTTCTTACAATAGAGCATTAACTGTTAGTGACTATGAATCTTTAATCCCTTCTCGTATATATCCAGAAACTGAATCATTGACTGTTTTTGGTGGAGAAGACTTATCTCCACCACAATATGGAAAAGTTTTTATAAGTATCAAACCAAGAAATGGAGATTTTATCCCAAATTTGATTAAAGAAAATATTAAAAATAAACTTAAAAAATATGCTGTTGCTGGAATTGTTCCAGAAATACTAGATTTAAAATATCTTGAAGTTGAAGTAGATTCAAAAATATATTATAATACAAACCTGGCACCAGATTCTGCATATGTCAAAAGTATTGTAAATTCTAACGTGCAAAAGTATGTAGATTCTAGTGAATTAAATAGATATGGAGCAAAGTTTAAATATAGTAAATTTTTAAAAGTTATAGATCAAAGTGATACATCAATAACTTCAAATATAACAACTGTTCAAATGAGAAGAGATTTGAGAGTTTCTATAAATTCTTTTGTTGAATATCAAATAGGTTTTGGAAATGAATTTCATATAAAAGAATCAAAATTTAATATTAAAACATCATCTTTTAGAATAAGAATTGGAAATCAGATTAAAAATGTATATTTTACAGATTCTGTTGACATTAATGATTCTACAAAAGGAAGTATTTTTATTTTTAGTTTACCCTCACCAACATCTAAAGATTTTGTTGTAGAAAAACAAAATGCTGGATCTATTGATTATAAAAATGGAATTATAACGTTAAATACTATTAATATAATTTCTGCAAAATTTAAGGATGGACGAGATATTATAGAAATATCCTCAATTCCACATTCAAATGATGTAATTGGAAAACAAGATTTGTATTTGAGACTAGACATGAGTAAAAGTAATTTTGAAATGATTCAAGATTCAATCTCATCTGGACTGGATTTTTCAGCTTCAAATTATACAGTATCTTCAAGTTACAGTAATGGCAATTTAGTAAGACTATAATAAAATGACAGAAAAAAGAGTTCAATTAAGCAACGTTGTTAAAAATCAACTTCCAGAATATGTAAGAGAAGAATTTCCTCTTATTTCTGAATTTTTATCTCAATATTATATTAGTCAAGAATATCAAGGTGCTTCTGCGGATTTAATACAAAACATTGATCGCTATATAAAACTAAATGATAATACTAATTTTAAGCAGAGTGTTAAATTAAACGGCAATATTTCTTTCAGTGACACCACAATCAATATAGATGCGGATTCTGGAACAACAGACGATTTTCCAGATTCATATGGACTTCTTAAAATTAACAGTGAAATAATTACATATAAAAGTAAAAATAAATATTCATTTTTAGAATGTATAAGAGGATTTTCTGGAATAACCTCATATAAAAAAATTGGAGATCCAGAATCATTAGTTTTTGAATCCTCAATATCACAAGAACATAATACTGGAGATGACATACAAAATTTAAGTATTTTATTTTTAAAAGAATTTTTAAGCAAAATAAAAAAACAATTTCTGCCAGGATTTGATGAAAGAACTTTGGCAACTAAAAAAGTACAAAGATTTCCTGGTGGACCAAGTGATGATTTTCCTTTAAATCAAAATATTTTTATTAAACAATCAAAAGATTTTTATTCATCTAAGGGAACTGATCAATCATTTAAAATTCTATTCTTAGCCCTTTATGGGGAAAATGTTGAAGTAATAAAACCAAGAGAGTTCTTATTTAGACCATCAGATGCTGGTTATAGAGTAACAAATAATTTAGTTGTTGAAAGTGTATTTGGAAATCCATTTGAATTGGAAAATCTAACTCTTCGTCAAGACACATATTCAAATATAACTAAAGCATTTGCACCAGTAACAAAGGTAGAACAAGTAAATACTGGAATTGTGGACATAAATTATTATGAAATAAGTTTAGATTCTGGATATGATAGAGATATTGTGGTTGATGGTGCAATTTACGGAAAATTTTCAGTTCATCCAAAAACAAAAACAATAGATCAAGTTTCAATAGGACAAACATATATTGATGTTGATTCCACTTTAGGATTTCCTTTGAGTGGAGAATTATCTGTAATATACCCAAATGGAGAATCGGGTGTTATCGGTTATGACTCAAAAACTTTCACCCAATTTTTAAATTGTTCTGGAATAACAGCAACTATACCAGATAATAGTTTAATTGATATTAATACTTTTGCATATGCTTATGTTGGTATAGGTACTTCAAATTTAATAAAAGTTAAAATACGTTCGGTATTGAATTCTTTAAATATAAACTATGATTCATACTACCATAGCGTTGGGGAAAAAATTAAAATAAAAACTTTGGGTGTAAATTTAAAAGATATTTTATCAAATAATTGGTATTTTAATACATCTCCAACATTTGAAGTTAAAGATATAAGTGCTCAACTTCCAAGAACTTATCGTATTACTTTATTTGATTCTCATACATTTAGAATAGGTGATTTAATAACAATTAAAAGTTCTGACGGATCAATCTTTAATTTCAGTATAGAAAATATTTTAAGCGACAAAGTTTTTGATTGTGATGGTGATAATATTATAAATTTAAATTCTAAATTTATTTTAAAAAGAAATAGAATAAAGGCAGTTTCAACAAAACACAATATTAATGAAATTTCTGCAAATGTTCAAAATGTTTACAAACTCCAAAATAAAATATTAGTTTCTTCTCCATCTATTCCATATTATTCAAAACCAATTAACACTAGGATATTAACATATACACTAAATGGAACATTTCTTGAGGGTGAAATTTTTAAAATAACACCAAATTCAGATCATGGTTTCTACACTGGCGATGCTGTTTATTATACTCCAGAAAAAGATGGTGATACAGTTTTAAGTTCTCTATTTGAAGAGGGGATTTATTATGTTAAAAGAATAAATCAAAATGATATTAAATTGTCTAGAAGTAGATCAAATATTTTCAATGAAATTTATGTTAGATTATCTTCGGATAAAAATGTAGTTAACAATAAACTTGAATTATTGTATTTTAAAGGAAAATCTTTAGCAAATCAAAAACTTTTGAGAGAAATTTCTCCTCCTATAAACGATGGTAATTTATATCCCACAAATCCAGGACAAACTGGAATATTGATAAATGGAGTAGAAATTTTAAATTACAAATCAATAGATTCAATTTATTATGGAAATATTGAAAATATAAATGTTGTTGCTGGTGGAGAAGAATATGATATTATAAATCTTCCACAATTAATAATTAGAGATTCTATTGGAATTGGTGCCACTGGATATGTGGCAGTGAAAGGAAATTTAAAAGAAATAAAAATTATAAACCAAGGATTCGATTATTTAGAAACTCCCACAATAAAAATATCTGGAGGCAACGGAAGAGATGCTACAGCAGAGGCAATATTAACAGATACCTTACATGAAGTAACTTTTAGTGCTGAAGAAAAATCTGCAGTGGTTAATATATCAAACAATACTATAGGATTTACAACATATCATAAATTTAGAAATAATGAATTATTAATATATAAAACTTTTTCTCAAAAAGCAATATCTGGATTATCAACAGATTCTAGTTATTATGTTTCTGTTCAAAATCCAACTACAATAAAGTTACACAAAACTTTTAATGATTCTGTTTTGGGTATTAATACCATATCATTAATTTCATATGGTAAGGGAAATCATACATTTGAGGCATATAATAAAAAGAAAATAGTAAGTTCAATATCAGTATTAAATTCTGGAAGTGGATATGAAAATAAAAAGAGAACTTGTTCACCTGTAGGAATTATTACATCTCTTGATGTAATACGAATTGTTGATCATGATTATAAATCCGGAGAGTTATTGACATATTCCGTTGATGGATCAGCTGCTTCAGGAATATCAACCACAAGTCAATATTACGTTACAACAATTGATAAAGATAGTTTTAAGTTGTCCAATGTGGGATTAACAACAAACAATCAAACTTTCTTCTATGATACAAAACAATATGTAAATATTACAAGCATCGGTATTGGTACTCATATATTCAATTATCCAGAAATATCGGTAAATGTAATTGGAAATATAGGAATTTCTTCGGTTTCAACCGAGGAATTTAAATGTAAGATACAACCAATTTTTCAGGGTCAAATAACTTCAGTTCATTTAACAAATAGAGGAATTCAATATGGATCTTCTGATATTATCAATTATAAAAGAGAACCCGAAATTGAAGTAACAAGTGGTTCTGGTGCTATTTTGTATCCAATTGTTGTTGAAGGAAAAATTGTAGAAGTTTTAATTAATGATGGTGGCAATTCATATACATCACCACCAAAACTTATAGTAGATGGAAATGGTTCTGGTTCATTATTGACTGCGATTTTAACAAATGATAAAGTAACATCAGTAAAAATTGTAAGTTCTGGAGTTGGATATAATCAAAATTTAACAAATATAAAGGTTGTTTCTCCTGGATCTGGAGTAAAATTCATATCCAATATAAAATCTTGGAATATCAACTTATTTAAGAAATATTTTGATATTCTTAATGATGATGATGGTATAGTTTATACTTCAATTAATAGAAATTATGGATTAGAATATTGTCATCTATATGCCCCTAGAGAACTTAGAAAAACATCATATTCTACAGATTCTTCAGGAATTTCGAAATATTTGGAAACCGATCTTCAACAATTAGATGGAGTGGGAAGAGAAATTGATTCACTCAACCATTCACCAATAATTGGGTGGGCGTATGATGGAAATCCAATATATGGACCTTATGCATACATATCAAAAAAAGGTGGTTCTGTTGTCAGAATGAAATCTGGATATATTTTATCTTTGGATTCTAATAGGCCACCACTTCCTCCAGAATTTTTTGTTGAGGACTTTAAATATTTTCCATCAGATGATGAAACTGTTTTGGATGAAAATAATGGCAGATTTTGCAAAACTCCAGACTTTCCAAATGGTACTTATGCTTACTTTGCAACTTTTGAAACTGCTTTAGAAAGTGGTGGAATTTTTAATGGATTTAGAAAACCAAAATTCCCATTTTTAATAGGAAAAAATTATGTATCAAAACCAAATCTGTTTAATTTCAATCCAAATTCAAATCAAGATGAATATGATTTGAATGATAATACTTGGTTAAGAAATTCACACTCATATAATTTGAATGAAAAAAATAGTTATTATGAATATTTAATTTTTCCAAATAAACTAAAAGAACATATATCAGAAGTAAAAACCATAGATGTTGGATCAATTGAAAGTGTTGGTGTTGTAACAGGCGGAATAGATTATAAGGTAGGTGATGAGTTAATATTAGATGTAACAAACATTGGAAGTGGTGGGTTCAAATCTAAAGTATCAAAAATTTCAGGAAAGGGGGTAAATTCAGTAAGTGTATCAAGTACCAGTATCACAAACATAGAATTTTATCCTGTTGGTGGAAGTGGAAATTTTATTGGGTTCTCTTCTTTGCCTCATGGATTAAACAATTTTGATTTAATTGAAATATCTGGATTAAGTACATCTTCTTCATTTATGGAGGGATTTTATAAAATAGGAATATCCACAAACAATCTTTTATTATCAGGAATTGGAACAACAACTTTAGGAATATCATCTACTGGAGTGACTGGAATAGTTACTTATATTTCAATTAAAGGAAGTTTACTTTATCCAAATATTAGAGAAAATGATATCTTACAAATTGGACAAGAAAAGGTAAAGGTTCTAAATATTGACACACTTTCATCTAGAATTAGAATATTAAGAGAAATTGACGGAACAGTAGGTTTTTCTCATACTGCAGGCACTCCAATATATGAGATTTCAAGAAAATTCAATGTAAATGTTGGATATAGAACTTCTTTTTCAAATTTAAAAAATAGAGAAATTTATTTCAATCCATCAGAATCTCTGGGGTTGGGAACTATTTCTGGAGTTGGAATAGGTACAACCATAATATTTTCAAATCCAGGTGCTGGAATAACAGAAATTTTCATACCAACAAAGACACTTTACATTGAAAATCATAATTTACAAACTGGAGACAATTTACTGTACAATTCTAATGGTGGAAGTACCATACAAACATTTACAACTGGAATTGGAACAACTTCAGTCATAAACAATACAATATTTTATGTTGCGAAAATAACTTCAGATTTAATAGGCATATCAACAATTAAAGTTGGTATCGGAACTACTGGAACAATTGTTGGAATTGCTTCAACTACACAAAACATAAGTACACTTTATTTTAGCGGTATTGGTACCGGTTTTTATCATAGTTTTAAAGTAAATTATCCAGAAATTTTAACTGGAAGGATTGATAAAAATTTAGTAACGGTTTCTACTGCAGAAACACATGGATTATCAAGTAATGACTTTGTTACTATTGAAGTAAATCCAAAAATATCGAAAACTTTTATAGTAAAATATAATGATTATAATAGAAGAATAACAATAGGATCAAAATCTTTTTTAGCTGCAGATGTCAATATTACCACCAATACTATAACTATTATAAGACATGATTTGTTAGAAGGACAAAAAATAATTCATACTGCAAATTCTCCTTCTGGTGGGTTAGAAAACAATAAGATTTATTATATTAATGTTGTAGATAAAGATAATATCAGACTTTCAAATACTTTTTATGATTCAACAAATTCAAAACCTTCATTTATCAATTTATCAAGTTCATCTGACGGAACACTGTCTCTAATCAATCCTCAACTCAATGCTTATAAAAATTCCACATTAATTTTTGATCTTTCAGATTCTTCATTATCTCACAATCAAGATACATCTTCTGTTTCATCTTTTGATTTTGACTTGTTTGTTTCTTCAAATTTCAATAAAAAATATGAAAAAATAGAAAATAATTCTCTTACAATCCAAAAAAAGGGAATTATTGGGGTTTCTACTAATGCTCAAGTATTGGTTAATATAAATGAAAAAACCCCGCAATTATTATATTATAAATTAAATCCAACAAATCTTTTGTCAATACCAGAAACTAAAAAAGAAATAGTAATAGACAATGAAGTGTTTGAAAATAATAGTATTTTTATTAAAAATAGTTTTTATAATGGAAATTATGAAATTTTAGTTTCTACTGGCAATACTTTTACATATAATTTAGAAAAATATCCAGAAGAAATATCATATACAAGTGAAAATTCTGAAATAAATTATATTACAGATTCTGTAAATGTATCTGGACCAATAAATTCTGTGGATATTATCAGTGGTGGTTATAATTTTGATGTTCTACCAGGAATATCTTCAATTATTACTAATAATGGTAGCGGTGCGATTTTAAATTTGCAAAGTTCTTCTATTGGTGCAATTAAAAGTACAAGAATAAAGAACATAGGATTTGATTATCCAACAGATTTTACTATGAGACCAACTTTTAGAATTCCAAAAATTTTAAAATTGGAACCATTATCTTCATTTGATAATGTTGGAATTACTTCTTCTGGTATTGGATATGTTGTTGCACCAAAACTAATAGTTATTGATGGAAAAACTAAAAATAGAATAAATGATGTAGATCTTAGATATAATGTATCTGATAATTCAGTATCTATATTAAAAAATACAAAAGGAATATTTGAGGTAATTCCTACAATTTTACCAATTCAAAATTGTAATGGGATTGGTATATCAAGCATATCTTATAATTCCACTACTAAGGATGTAACATTAACATTATCTGTTGGATTTACAACAGTTTCTGGATTTCCATTTTCAATAAATGAAAAAATTATTGTGGAAGGAATTTCTGTGAGTTCTGGTTCCACAGCAAAAGGATATAACTCAGAAAATTATAACTATGAACTTTTTACTGTTAAAAATATAAATCCCAATTATGGTGGATTAACAGCAAATATTGTTTATAATTTGAGTGGATTTTTATCTGAAGGTGAGGATCCAGGAATTTTTGATCCGGTTGAATCTTCTGGAATAGTGGTTCCAGAAAAATATTTTCCAATATTTAATTTAAAATTAAAGAAAAATATTTTTTATTTGGGAGAAGAAGTTACAACTCTTTCAAGTAATAGTTTGGGAAAAATATTTAGATTGGATCCAATAACAGAATATGTGATAATTGAAACAACAGACGATTTTGAAGAGGGACAAATTTTATTAGGAAAATCTTCCGATGCCCAAGCATTAATAAAAGAATCACAAGGATTTGAATTTGATTATAAACTAGATTCATTTTCAAAGGTTTATGGTGGATGGTCTTATGATGCAGGTTTAATAAATGAAACTTCACAAAGAATTCAAGATAGTTTTTATTATCAAAATTTTTCTTACTCACTTAAGTCAAAAGTAGATTATGATGATTGGAATGATGCTGTAAGTAATTTAAATCATACACCTGGATTTAAAAAGTTTTCTGATTATCAATTAGAATCAAATTCATTAAATACGAATTCATTAGTAGTTGGTTCAACTGATATTGATTTAAAATTAGATCTTGTTGGTGTTGTAGATTTAAATTGTGTTTATAACTTTGATTTGGTTTCTGAAAATGCATTAAATATAAATTCAAATATAGTATCTGACGAGATAATATTTAATAGTGTAATATTGAAAGATTACAACGAATCTATTGGAAATAGAGTATTATTATTTGATGATATAAGTAATCAATTCAATAGTAATCCAAGATCAACTCAATATGCAATTATACACAGAGTTGCTACTTCTTATGCAAGAACACAAAAATATATTATCTTTACTAGAGATGCAAGATATCCAGATGAAAAACAATTAACAGTGGCTACATTTTTAATTGATAATGACAATTTTACATATTTAAATCAATATGGAGTTGAGGGTCAAGATGATTTAGGTGATTTTGATGTTGCAATAGATGGTTCAGATGTAATATTACAATTTTATCCACATAAATTTAGTGTGAATGATTATGATATAACATCAATATCATATAATATAAAAGATTCTTTAACCTCTGTTGGAAGTTCTGATTTTGGGTGTGTAAGTATAGCAACTTCCAGTATTTTAGTTTCAACTGGATCTACCACTACAATAGTTGGAATTGCCACTACTTATATTTCTTCTAAAATTTTAGTAGAAATAGGAACTCCTAATGGGTTATTTCAATATGATGAATTAAATTTAATTCATAATGGTTCAGATGTTAAACTGTTGGAATTTGGTAAAATAAACAATATTTCTAATGAAGAATATGTTGGTTCTGGATTGGGAACATATAATGCATATATTTCAGGATCTCAAATTAATTTAGATTTTGCACCAAATCCTGGAATTGCGGCAACAGTTAATCTAATTAGAGTTTCTATTGGTGATACTTCATCTACTGGTATTGGAACATACCAAATGAGACATGTTCTTATTCGGGGAAGTTCCACATCAATAGCATCTTCAACTTCACCAACATCAAATATTATTGAAACATATGATCAAACATATGATGCAGCATATTTTATAGTTCAAGTTTCTGATATAACAAATAACAACCATCAAATGTCCGAAGTTTTGGTAATTGACAACGAAACTTATTCACAAACATATCAAACGGAATACGCTATCGTAGAAACTGCTTCTGGACTAGGAACTGTAGGATCTGCACATTCAACTTTCACAAATCTAACATTTACACCCAATCCAAATATAGATGTAGTAGTTAAAGTTTATATGAATGCATTTAAATATGACGAAACTTTGCTGCCAGATCAAATCAATTTTAATAATGCAATTGTTGAAACAGATTTTTCTGAATATTTTGGAACAGAAACTGAAATTAAAAGAGAATTTGGATTGACATATGAAACTTATCCAGTATTTGTAAGAGACTTTTTAGGAAATAATAGTTCTATAGTAGATATCACTAAAAATACTATCAAACTACCAAATCATTTCTTTGTTACTGGAGAAAAACTCACGTATACTTATGCTGGAGTTGGTTCAACACAAGCTATTGGTATTGCTACTACCTCTGTCACTGGAGTTGGAATTACTGATAAACTTCCATCAACAGTTTATGTGGTGAAGAATGATGACAAAACGATAAGATTGTCCGAAAGTGCAATTAATGCTCTTAAACCAAATCCCATTACTTTTGATATTACTCACGTTGGAATAGGAACCTCACACACATTAATAGCACACAATCAAAACAATAAAGTATTAATAACTTTAGATAATAATATACAATCGCCTATTGTATCAACTTCACAAACAACAACACTTGCCAAAGAAGCTAATTCTATTGATGATATAATTTATTTTACAGGAATAACTTCTTTCTTTGGTGGCGATTTAATTAAAATTGGAAATGAAATTATTAGAATTGATGGTGTTGGAATAGGAAGCACTAATGCAATAAGAGTAAAAAGATCTTGGTTGGGAACAAATTATGCTGGATACTCTACTGGATCTTTGGTAACTAAAGTTACCGGAAATTATAATATAATTGGAAATACTTTAAATTTTGTGTCCGCTCCTTATGGCAATATTCCACTATCAACATCAACAAATAGTCCAGATGAAAGAGACTGGTTAGGAATTTCTACCAATTCCAAATTCCATGGAAGAATGTTCATGAGATCTGGTGAACCAAACAACTCAAATGAAACTTATTACAGAAATTATATATTTGATGATATATCAGATTCTTTTACTGGAATAACTTCTACCTTTACATTAAAATCATCTGGATCAGATATATCTGGAATATCCACAAATAATGCAATTATATTAATAAATGAAATATTCCAAGCACCTTTAGTAATAAATGGAATATCAGATGACTATATTTTGTCAGAGTCTCTAGGGAAAACGAATATTTCCTTTGTAGGTTCTGCACAAACAATTGGAAATGATATAGGAATTTCTTCCTTTCCTAGAGGTGGAATGATAGTTTCTGTTGGTTCAACATCTGGGTTTGGATATCAACCCCTAATATCTGCTGGTGGTACTTCTATTATTTCCGTTGCAGGAACTGTTCAATCAATTAGTATTGGAAATACAGGATCTGGATATAGAACTTCACCATCATATGAAATAGTTACTGATACTTCATATCCAGTAGGAATAGGATCAACAACAATTTACTTGGAAAATAGTAATAGTGTTTTTAGTATTTTAAGTTTACTTAACACAGGATCCAATTGCAGTATTGGTGTCGGGACATTTATTGGAATTGGTGGTGTTATTACTTCTATTGGGTCTACTTTCATTCGAATAGGAACTGCATCAACAAGTCAATATGCTATTCCATCTGGAACACAAGCAGTTGTTAAGATATCCAATCCACAAATTGGAATTGTTAATATTGGGGTAGCTAATAGTTCTACTGGTATTGCCACAATTACACACGTTGGATATTCAACAATTATTTCTGGAAGAATATCTACGTCAGTCACAATAACAAATCCAGGATCTGGATATACAACAAAAAATTCTCCTTTTGTTATTATTGACGATCCAAATTCATATTCTAATATTCCACTTATCTATAGTTCACCATCTTCTGGATTTGGAACTGGGGCAAAAATTGATATTGTAGTTGGACAAGGATCAAGTATTATAGATTTTGAAATTCAATCTACTGGTTATGGATATGGACAGGGACAAATTTTAACGTTACCAATTGGTGGATTATCTGGAATTCCAACAACATCTAGTTATATTCCTTTCAAAATAACCATAGAAAAAACAATTAATGATAAGTTTTCTGGATGGAGTCTTGGAGAATTGCAAGTTCTTGACAATTTTGATTCTTTATTCAATGGTAAAAGAAGAGTTTTTTCTTTAAAATTAGCAGGAGAGGCAATTTCTATTCTTTCTGGACCAGGATCCAATATTAAAGTGGAGTATACCTTATTGGTTTTTATTAATAATATTTTACAGGTTCCTGGAGAGGGATATTCATTTAAAGGTGGTGCTAATATTATATTCACAGAGGCCCCAAAGGAGGGAGACACATCAAATATTATTTTTTATAGAGGATCTGGTGATATTGATGTACTTAAAAGAGAAGTTTTAAGTACAGTAAAGGCTGGAGACAATTTAACAATCGAATATTCAGCATCTCTTGGGCAATCACCAATTATTCAAGAAGAAGAGAGAATTGTCATCGATGTTCCTAATGTAAACGTAGTTTCCACAAATTCATATTATGGTCCAGGAAATGTTGATAATCCAGATCTTTTAAGACCAGTTAATTGGTGTAGGCAAGTAGAAGATGTCTTTATAAATTCAAAAATAGTTGGAAAGAGTAGAGATATTTACGAAGCTTCAATAAACCCTTCAGCATATTTAATTAAATCTGTTGGTGCTGGAGATACAGAAGTTTATGTTGATAATATTCGTCCATTTTTCAATCCAATAAATGAACTTAATCCTAGTGGATTAAGTCCTGCATTAGATCATCTTTCTTTTCAAAAAAATATATTTATAATTTCACAGGATTCTAAAGTTTCTGCCTCTGCAACTGCCATTGTTTCTTCTGCAGGTACAATATCATCAATTATTATCAATGATGGTGGAGTTGGATATACAACCACGCCAACAGTTAGCATCGCAGAAATATCTGGAGTTGGGATTGGAACAACATTTACTGCTCAATCATTAGCAATTGTTTCTAATAGTAGTGTAATATCAATTGCTATTACAAATCCTGGATTTGGATATACTTCATCAAATCCACCCATAGTTTTAATAGAATCTCCAAAAATTGTTTTTGAGCATAATAAAATATTATCTTACGAAGGAGATTTTGGAATAGTTAGTGGAATATCATCCATATCTGTAGGTATTGCTTCAACTGGAATAGTTTTTGATTTATTAATTTCAAAAGATTCTTTTTTAAGAGGATCTAATATAGCAGGTATAACATCAGTATCTGGTATAACAACTGTAAGTGGAATTCAAACCGGATATTATTTTATTGTTTACAATTCAAATGTTGGTAATGGAGTGACTTCTTTAGACTCTAATGGTTCAGTAGTTGGTATTGGAACTTCTTATTTGGATAATGTATATGAAGTTTCTTCAGTTTCAATTGCACAAACACACGCTGTTGGATTTGGGTTGACATATGTAGCTAAAGTAGTTGTAAGTCTTTCTAACTATAATTCATTATCTGGTTTCGGTTTTAGTAGTTTTTATGGAGAGTATAGTTGGGGAAGATTATTATTTGATAATAGATCTGAATCCAACACATCTAAAGAATACAATGCATACACAAAAAATGGAGTTACTGGAATAAAAACAGGATCTATATTAAATAGAAAAAATCCTCTCAAATATTCAAACTATATCATTTAACCATAAATAAGTAAAAAACTATCATAAAATGGCAGCAATTATAACTGATCAAATTCGAATTTTGAATGCAAAGAATTTTGTTGCGGGTGTAACAACGTCCACAAATTCATATTATTCTTTTGTTGGATTAACCAACCCAACAAATATACAATCTGACTGGGACGTAAACCCACCAAGTCCTTCTGACAATTTTGATGAGGAAAATAATTATTGGGACACAATGATTGCATTAAAAAAAATAGATAAAAGTGATGTTGCATTAGTTGTTCGCAAACTTTTTTGGGTATCTGGGACAACTTATGATATGTATCGTCACGACTATAGTATTTCAAAACCAGCAAGATCTGGATCTACAAACCTATATTCTTCTAGGTATTTTGTGGTTAATAGTGATTATCGAGTTTATATATGCTTACAAAACGGTACAACTCCAGAAACTCCAACGGGACAACCTTCACTGGATGAACCAGTATTTACAGATTTAGAACCAAAATCTGCAGGAACTAGTGGAGATGGTTATATTTGGAAATACTTATATACTATAAAACCCTCTGAAATATCAAAGTTTGAATCTATAGATTTCATTTCAGTACCATTAAATTGGGAAACTTCTGCTGACAATGCTGCAATAAGAGATAATGCTGTTGATGGATCAATTAAAATAGTTACTATTATAGATAGAGGAGTTGGAGTCGGGGTGGCTAACGGAACCTATACAAGAGTTCCAATTAAAGGTGATGGTGTTGGAGCAGAGTGTACTGTATCTATTGATGCTGATCAAAAAGTTGAATCCATTACAGTATCAAATCAAGGATCTGGATATACTTATGGGAATGTTGATTTGGTAGCAGGAAATGTTCCTTTAGGATCTACTGTTCCAGTTTTTAATGTAATTATCCCTCCTGATGGAGGTCATGGTGCAAATATTTACAGAGAACTTGGTGCAAAAAATGTTCTTCTATATTCAAGAATTGAAAATGATGTAGAAAATCCAGATTTTATTACTGGAAATCAGATTTCTAGAATTGGTATAGTAGAAAATCCAAAGGCATATGAGTCTATACAAAATTTAAGTTTAAGTAAAGCAAGTGCCGTTTATGCAATCAAATTGGATGGTAATTCAGCAACATCATCTACTTTTGAGATAAATACCACTATTACTCAAACGATAGGATTGGGAATAACCGCATCTGGTAAAGTAATAAGTTATGATCAAACCACTGCAGTTTTAAAATATTGGCAAGATAGGACTCTTGCTGGATTTACAACAACTCCAGGAGCAGGAATAGGAATAACAAATCCTATCTATGGATATGAGTTAAACAAATTTTTAAGTTCTCCTTTAAGTGGTGGAAGTTTAACAATCAATGGCGGATCAGTTCCACTTGGTATCGACACCTCATTTACGGGTATATCTACTGTAATAAATAATAGAACATACTATCTTGGACAATCATTTACTGATGGTTTATCCAATCCAGAGGTTAAAAAGCACACTGGAAACATAATTTATGTTGATAATCGCCCATCCATTACAAGGTCAACCAATCAAAAGGAAGACATCAAAGTAATATTGCAATTTTAAAAAAAAATGTCACAGGTTACCAATCTCAACGTTTCTCCATACTTCGATGACTTTAATTCGCCAGAGGTGGGAGCAAAAGATAAAGATTATTATCAGGTTCTTTTTAAACCTGGATACCCTGTTCAGGCAAGAGAGTTAACTACTTTACAATCAATATTGCAAAATCAAATAGAGAAATTTGGGCAACATTTTTTTAAAGAAGGTGCAAAAGTTATTCCGGGAAATACAGGATATAATCTTTTTTATTATTCCGTTCAACTTCAAAATACATATGTTGGAGTTCCAATAGACACTTATGTCAATTCTTTAATTGGAAAAAAAATTACAGGATTAACCTCAGGAGTTTCGGCTATAGTTGATAGAATTTTATTATCAAAAGACTCTGAGAGGGGTAACACGACTCTTTATATTCAATATTTAAATTCAAGTCCAGATAATAATACCTTAGAAATTTTTTCTGATGGTGAATTATTAATTTGTTCTGAAAACATTAACACAGAGAATCTGGGTACAACAATAATTGCAGCAGGACAACCTTTTGCATCTACTATACAAACAAATGCAACTGCCACTGGATCCTCATTTTCAATAAATAGCGGTGTTTATTTTATTCGTGGGAGATTTATAAATGTAGACTCTGAAGTTTTATTGTTGGATCAATATTCAAATAAACCAAGTTATAGAATTGGATTAATAATCACAGAAAAAATTATAAATTCTGATATAGATGAAAGTTTAAATGATAATTCTAGAGGATTTAATAATTATTCTGCCCCAGGTTCTGATAGATTAAAAATAACACTTAAATTAGGAAAAAAATCATTAGACAATTTTGATGACAATGACTTTGTAGAGCTCGCCACAACTCAAGATGGAACTTTAAGATCTAAAAAAACCAATACCGATTATAATTTAATAGCAGATGAATTTGCAAGAAGAACTTTTGCAGAGTCTGGTGATTATACAATAAAACCCTTTGATGTTTCAATTAAAGAATCTCTCAATGATGGTGAGGGAAATGGTGGAATATTTTCTGCAGATCGATTAACGTATGGTGGTTCAGTTCCAAACAAAGATTTGGCATTATATCAAATATCTCCAGGAAAAGCATTTGTTCGTGGATATGAAGTAGAAACTATCAGTTCAAACTTCTTGGACGTACCAAAACCAAGAACAACTACATCTTTAGACAACCAAGCAATAAGTTTTAATACCGGTTCTACTTTCACATTAAATAGAGTATATGGAGCTCCCTTAACTGGTATTGGAAATACTTATGTTTTAAGTTTAAGAGATGAAAGAGTTGGAACTTTAAGTACAATCGCATCAGGTAAAGAAATTGGTGTTGCCAGAGTTTATGATTTTTATTTGGAATCTGGTTCATATGATGTGCTTAATTCTAACTTAAATCGGTGGAATATTTCATTATATGACATACAAACAGTATCTGAAATAACATTAAATCAACCAATTACTTTAAGTGTTCCTACATTTATTAAAGGCAAGAGAAGTGGGGCTACTGCATTTCTTAAAGATGCAATAAGTAATCAATCAACTTTTTCAATTTATCAAAAAAACGGAAACTTTGTTACTAATGAGTCTTTTATAATAAATGGAATTGAAAACACAAGAGTTTCAATAGCAATAACTTCTTATGGAATTTCTGATGTAAAATCAGTTTATGGAATAGTTGGATCTGCAAAAACTTTCACATCTGATATTTTACAAACAAATTTACTTAGTGTTGGATCTGCAAATATTTCACCAATTGATTCTGGAATTAGCACAGTTACAACTACAAATGTTAATTTTCCCAATAATGATTTAAAGATAAATTCTTTAGTTCAATATAGTGATCCTAACCACTTAGATCCGATATTTGCAAAAATAATTGGAATTAGTACAAGTAGTGTAACTATTGTTGGTGTAGCAACAGTTACTGGTATATGTACAGGAAAATTACCAACGAACAATCTTTCTGTATCTGATTTTCAAGTACTAACAACCAAATTAAATTTTTCATATGATAATACTTTTTTTACTCGCCTATCGAAGTCAAATATATCAAATGTAGATTTAAAAAATTCTTCACTAACTATTAGAAAAACTTATAATGTAGATATTGTTGGAAACCAACTATCTTTAACAGTATCTGCAGGAAATAATGAAACTTTTTTACCATTTGATGAAGAAAGATATACATTAGTGAGATCAAATGGTTCTTATGAAATTTTAACTTCGGATAAATTTGAGTTTACTTTAGGATCACAATCTTTGATGATTTATGGATTGGGATCTGATGATGTTGGGGCTACTCTTCATACAACATTAAGAAAAATTTCACCAACAAATAAAATTAAAAATAAAAAAAGAATTAATACTATAATTGTAGATAAGTCATCAAAATCGTCATCTGGAATTGGATCTACAACTTTAAATGATGGGTTGACTTATGGCAATTACCCATATGGAACTAGAATTCAAGATGAACAAATTTCACTAAATGTTCCAGACGTAATTAGAATTTTTGGTATTTTTGAATCTATTGATAATAATGATCCATCTGCTCCAAAAATGACTTTAAATTCTATTAATAGTCCAACATCAAAAACTTCTGATTTAGTTGTGGGAGAAAAAATTATAGGAAGAACTTCTGGTGCAATAGGGTTAATTGCTGAAAGGTTGAATGATTCTCAAATATCATTTATTGCAATTTCAAGTTCAAACTTTTTAGAAGGAGAAGTAATTAAATGTCAAGAATCTAATGTAGAAGCAATTATCACCTCATTGTCCAGCACAAGTTTGGACATTTCACCTAAATTTACATTTTCATCTGGACAAAACGGTTATTTTTATGATGTTGGAATTTTATCAAGAAAATCAAAGGAATCTGCTCCATTAAGAAAAATTAAAGTTTATTTTCTCAATGGTTATTATGATTCTTCTGATAATGGAGATATCACAACTACAAATTCTTATGATAGTTTTGATTATGCTACAGAGATACAAAGAGTAAATGGGATAAGAAATACTGATATTGTTGATATAAGACCTGTAGTTTCAAATTATAGTGTTTTCGAAAATTCTAGATCTCCATTTGAATTTTATGGTAGAACATTTAATGCCTCTGGAAATTCAGCAACAAATATTTTAGCATCAGATGAATCTATATCAATATCATTTTCACATTATCTTGGTAGACATGATAGAATTTTCTTGTCATCAGATGGAAAACTTCAAGTTTCGTATGGTGTACCATCAGAAAAATTTGAACCACCAATTTCAATAGAGGGCGCTTTAGAAATTGCTTCGATAAAACTCCCACCTTACCTTTATAATGTAAAAGATGCCTCAATTAAATTTTTGGAGCATAAGGGTTATACGATGTCTGATATTAGAAGACTTGAAACACGAATCAAAAATTTAGAATATTATACATCATTATCATTGTTGGAAACAAATACTGCAAATCTTTTTATTGCAGATTCAAATGGTTTAAATAGATTTAAGTCAGGATTTTTTGTAGATAATTTTAAAACACTGTTGTCTCAAGAAGAATCGGTATCAATCAAGAACAGCATTGACGTTAAAAATAGTGAGATAAGACCTAGACATTATACAACATCTTTAGATTTAATTGTAGGACCTGTTGAAAATATAAATCCAAATAGAGATTTGGCATTTGTTCAACCAGAAGGAATCAATATTAAAAAAACAGGAGATATTATTACTCTTGATTATACTGAGGTTGAATGGTTAAAACAAACTTTTGCAACTAGAACAGAAAGTATTACACCATATATTATTAGTTTTTGGCAGGCAACATTAGAACTAACACCGCCATCAGACACTTGGGTAGATACAGTTCGTTTAGAACCGAGAATTATCAATCAAGAGGGTAATTATGCAGAAACTGTTGCAAATGCTGTTATAAATCTTGGATTTAATCCAAACACCGGATTTGCTCCTGTTGCCTGGAATGCCTGGGAAACAAATTGGATTGGTCAAGAAATAGTTACTAATGTTACAGAGAAACAAGAAGTATCAAATCGTGTACGTACTGGTAGTAGTGGAACTTGGCACGATGGTGCTGGGTGGACGTGGAGAAGAGATACTTTTCAAACTACAGTAACTACTACTGAGGAAACAAGACAAGAAACTATAACCACTGGAGAAGAATCGAGAACTGGTTCTCAGACATTCATTTCTGAACAATTTGATGTTACTGCTCAGGGGGAAAAACTTTTAAGTAGAGATTTGGTTGCTTTTATGAGATCTAGAAATGTTCAAATTGTATCTAAAAGATTAAAACCACTTACGAGATTGTATGCATTTTTTGATAATATTGAAGTTACTCAATATTGTATTCCAAAACTTTTAAACATAAGTATGAAGTCTGGTACTTTTGTGGTTGGAGAAACAGTTATAGGAACATTAGATACTTCTGGAATAAACAGAAGTATCCCAGGAACAACACCAAGAATTGTTTTTAGATTGGCATCATCAAAACACAAAGAAGGTCCATATAATTCCCCAACTTCACAATTTACACAAAATCCATATACATCAAGAGTTATACCCCCATCATATTCATCAACTTCCGAAATACTTAATATAGATACATTTTCACTATCAGATAAAGTTCAAGGAGAATATGGTGGTTGGGTATCTCCTGGAATGATATTTGTTGGACAAACCAGCGGTGCAGTTGCAACATTAAATGATGTTAAATTGATATCAACTATTTCCTCAGATTGGATGGGAAGTTTTTTCATACCGAATCCAAATGTTTCAACAAATCCAAGATTTGAAACTGGAACTAAGATGTTTACATTAATTAATAGTGAAACAAATAATCAAGATAAGGCAACAACAATAGGAGAAGAATCATATTCTTCTAGTGGTATTTTAGAAACTTTTCAGGAAGATATTATATCTGTTAGGAATGCTAGAATTGAAAATAAACAACGATTTGAAGAAAGAGCAATATTTAGTACAACAGGACCTCAACTGATAAATTCAATAATTACTGGACAAACAACTAGATCTGAAAGTCAAGATGTGTTTGTCGATCCTTTGGCACAATCATTCTTGGTTGAAGAATCTAATGGAATTTTTATTACAAGTTGTGAGGTTTATTTTCAATCTAAAGATGACTTAGGAATTCCATGTATATTTCAGATAAGAACTATGCAAACTGGAGTTCCAACTCAAAAAGTACTACCATTCTCAGAAATAGTTCTTAGTCCAGATGAAATCAATGTGTCTGATGATGGATCTATTCCAACCAAATTCACCTTTAAATCTCCAGTATATTTGGAAGGGGGTGGAACATCATATGCAATGTGTTTACTATCCATTTCTACTAAATATCAAGTTTATATCTCTAGAGTTGGTGAGGAGGATATTCAAACCCAAACGTTTATATCAAATCAACCATATCTTGGTTCACTTTTTAAATCTCAAAATGGATCAACATGGGATGCAAGTCAATGGGAAGATTTAAAATTTAATTTATATAGGGCTGAATTTGCAACAAAAGGTAACGTTCAATTTTATAATCCCGTTCTTTCTGAAGGAAATAGTCAGGTTGCAACTCTTTTACCAGATTCTTTAAGTTTTCAATCTAGAGAAATTAGAATAGGGTTGTCAACTTCAATTACAGATTCTGAATTGAAATTGGGAAATACAATTGTACAGCAGGGTACAAATGCAACCGGGAATTATGTTGGTAGTGCTGGATCCGCTACAGGTTCTCTTACAATAACTAACTCTGGTATTGGATATACTCCTTCTTCCGGAGGGAAAACTTTTAATGGTATAAATTTAGTTACGATTAGTGGTAGCGGAAGAAATGCAACAGCAAATATAACAATAAGTAACGGAGTTTCTGTAGCTGCCACAATTGGTAATGGTGGATTTGGTTATAGAATTGGCGATGTTTTGGGAATAGGAACAATAGGAAACATTCCTATTGGAAGAAATGCTAGATTATCTGTAGTTTCTATAGGAAACACTAATGAATTAATTTTAAGTGATGTTCAGGGAGAATTTATTGTTTCTGGAGTTGGAAACACAGTTAGATACAATAATAATTCTGGAGATAATGTTGGATTAAATTCAATGTCTGGAGGAAATGTTCAGATTAGCAATATTCAAGTGGTAAATGACGGTCTTCATATTTTGGTGAATCATGTAAATCATGGAATGCATTTTGCAGACAATTATGTTACTTTATCAAATATTCAGTCTGATGTTTTACCAACCAAACTTTCTTTAGCATACACTTCAGATTCAACTTCAGCACTTTCTGTTGAAAATGCATCTTCCTTTTCAACTTTTGAAAATGTTGGAGTCGGAACAACAAACCCAGGTTATCTACTTATTGGAGATGAAATTATATCGTATACTCAAGTTTCTGGAAATAATATTGGTGGAACTATTACCAGGGTTTTTTCACCAACATCTAGTGTTCCTGGAGAAGTTAGTGTAAACCTATTTAAAAGAGATTATCCAGCAGGAACATTGGTTTACAAATATGAATTATGTGGTGTTTCTTTAAGGAGAATTAATAAAACACATAATTTACAAGATTCTACAATTTCAGATTCAATATCTTTTGATTCCTATAATATAAAGTTAGATACTTCATTAAATGGTATTGATAGAAGTAATGATGCTGGGTATCCAAAACTTTATACAAATAAAACAAGATTTGCTGGTGGAAATAACATTAAGGCAACACAAAACATTCCATTTGAAATAATTTCTCCTATGATTCAAAACACTACTGTTTCTGGAACTAAACTTGATGGAAAAATTAGAACTATCACTGGACAAAGTATTAGTGGATCTGAAGTGCCATATCAAAATAATGGTTTTGAAAACATTTCAATAAACAAATCAAATTATTTAACCAGTACAAGACTAATATGTTCTAATGTGAATGAAACAAATAATTTTACCGGATTAAATATACCAGGAAATAAATCATTTAATCTTCAATTAGATTTGGAAACAGTTGACACTAAAGTTTCTCCAGTTATTGACAGTCAAAGAATTAGTGCAATATTTGTTTCCAATAGAGTTAATAGTGTTATTACAGATTATGCTGAAGATAGTAGAGTAAACGATTCATTAACAGATCCCACATCTTTTCAATATATATCAAAAGAAATATCAGTAGAAAATCCTGCAACGTCTTTGAAAGTTATATTATCTGCGTATATTAATGAATACTCGGATATAAGAGTATTTTATGCAATAGGAGACAAAGGAGGATTTAAACCTATATTTGTACCCTTTCCAGGATATTCTAATTTGGATTATAGAGGTAGAATTATTGATTCAACAAATAATGATGGAACTTCAGATTCTTTAGTACCAAAATCACAGTCTCTTCAATTTGAATCATCTTCACTTGATTTTAAGGAATATACATTTACTGCGGATGAATTACCACCATTTAGATTATATAGAATTAAATTTTTAGCAACTTCAACAAATCAAACTTATCCACCAAGAATAAAAGAATTTAGAACAATTTCTTTAGCATAATAAAATGAAAGAATATTTTAAAGTCACTGGATATGATAACTTTATTAGAGATCCAAAAACAAATTCAATTATTAATACAAATATGTCAAATTACAAGGAATATCTTATTATGAAAGATATAAAATCAAAAGAAGATCAAAAAGTAAATTTAATTGAAGATGAAGTTATCAATATTAAAAATGATATTAGTGAAATTAAGACTTTATTGAAGCAACTTTTAAAGCAATAATCTTTAGCATATCCTAAATATTTCAAAAGAAGCAAATACATGGCACAACCAACTACTCGACAAGAATTGATAAATTACTGTAAAAGGAAGTTGGGTGCCCCAGTACTTGAAATTAATGTTGCAGACGAACAAATTGATGATTTAGTGGATGACGCAATACAACTATTTCAAGAACGTCATTTTGATGGAGTTTATCCAACTTTTTACAAATATAAAATAACTCAAAATGATAAAGATCGTGGAAGGGCTGGTGGAGGCACCTCTGTTGTCGGTCTTGTAACTACTTCAGCAACAACAAATATCGTTGGTACCGCAACCACTTTTACTTATACTGAAAATAGTAATTATCTACAAGTACCACCAAATATAATTGGGGTAAATAAAATATTTCAATTTGATGGTACCAACACTATTACCAATAATATGTTTAGTATTAAATACCAACTATTTTTAAATGATGTTTATCATTTAGGTGCCGTTGAAATTTTAAGTTATGCAATGGTTAAAACATATTTGGAAGATTTGGGGTTTTTATTAAATACTCAAAAACAAATAAGATTTAATAAAAGACAAGATAGATTATATTTGGATATTGATTGGGCTAGTATTGCTGTAGGTACTTATATTATTATCGATTGTTATTCAACTTTAGATCCAAATGACTATGCAAGAATTTATAATGATTCATTTTTAAAACCATATTTAACTTCTCTAATCAAACGCCAATGGGGTCAAAATTTAATTAAATTTCAAGGAGTAAAACTTCCAGGAGGAATAGAATTAAATGGCAGACAAATATATGATGATGCTCAAAAAGAAATTGATGCTTTGATGGAAAAAATGTCAAATACTTATGAACTTCCTCCTTTTGATATGATCGGATAATGTTAAATCCATTTTTTCTTCAGGGATCTAATAGTGAGCAAAATCTTATTCAAGATTTAATCAACGAACAGTTGAGAATGTATGGTGTTGAAGTTCACTATCTACCTCGAAAATATATAACAGAAAAAACTGTTATAAGAGAAGTAATTGAATCGGAGTTTACTGATGCATATCCACTAGAAGCATACGTTGAAAATTATGAAGGATATTCTGACAATACCACATTGCTAACAAAATTTGGAATTCAATCATCTCAAGAAATAAATTTTATAATATCTCAAGAAAGATTTGAAACTTATATCGCACCACTAATTCAAAATAAACCAAACATTAAATTATCAAAAAGGCCAAAAGAAGGTGATCTAATTTATTTTCCTTTGGGAAATAGACTATTTGAAATAAAATTTGTAGAGCATGAAAAACCTTTTTATCAACTTCAAAAAAATTATGTGTATGTATTAAAATGCGAATTGTTTAGATATGAAGATGAAGTTATTGATACTGATATTGATGAAATAGATGAGATTTTAATTGGTGAAACAGATAATCTTAATGATACTAATAATCCAATTTTAGGAAATACACAAACCCTCACTTTAGTTGGAGTTGGTGTAACGGCAACTGCTGTTGTTGGTATAGTAACTTTTGGTGGAATTAGATTTATTACTGTTTCAAATAGGGGTGGTGGTTACACATCAATTCCAATTGTTGGAATATCATCGGCCCCATCCGGTGGAGTAACTGGAATTGCTACTGCTACAATGATAGGTGGTATAGTAGTTTGTAATGAAAATGTAAATTCAAATGCACAATCTGTACAAGGCGTACAGATTATAAATCCTGGTTTTGGATACACTGTTGTGCCTGGAGTTAAATTTATAGGTGGTGGTGGATCTGGGGCAGCTGCCACTGCCACAATTGGTAATAATATTGTCGGTATTGTAACCTTAACAAATAGTGGTTCTGGATATTCATCATCACCAACAATAACATTTACAAATCAAATATTTAAAACAGGTGTTACTACTGTTTCGGCGGCTGCAACTGCAATAGTGAGTGCGGCTGGAACTATTACTGCAATTCAAATTATAAATGCAGGTTTAGGATATAGTATTGCCCCATCTATATTAATCAGCCCACCATCAATGTCCTCATCTGGAACATTCTTATTTAATGAAACAATTACAGGTTCATTAAGTGCAACTACCGCAAAAGTAAGAACTTGGAGTTCTATAACAAATATTTTAGAAGTTTCTAATGTTTCTGGAGAATTTATAGTTGGTGAAAATATTGTTGGAACAGCATCAAGTGCGTCTTATCAATTAAGAATTGTTGATTTAAATGCAAATAGTGATGGTTTTACAGATAATTCTTCGATTGAGACAGAGGCAGATTTAATTGTTGATTTTAGTGAAAGCAATCCATTTGGCAATCCATAAATATTGCTTACAACAATTGAAATGTTTAAATAGTATTATAATAGGTACCTATCAATGTTTGAGTATTTTTACAACGAGATTTTAAGAAAAACAATCATATCTTTTGGGACGCTTTTTAATAATATTTCAATTAAACACACAAACTCTTCAGATGATGTTGTCAGTGTCATAAAAGTTCCTTTTGCGTATGGGCCCACGCAAAAATTTCTTGCAAGATTGAATCAGTCTCCCGATTTAAATAAATCTACTGCAATTACTTTACCCAGAATGTCTTTTGAATTTACTGGTTTGACTTATGATCAATCTAGAAAATTAACTACGACTCAAACATTTATTGCAAAAGATCCAGATACTGGTATTGAAACAAAAAAAATGTATATGCCAGTTCCATATAATATGCAATTTGAACTGTCAATTATGTCAAAATTAAATGATGATGCTTTACAGATTGTTGAGCAAATTTTACCTTATTTTCAACCGGCTTATAACCTAACAGTTTCTTTGGTAGATTCAATTCAAGAAAAAAGAGATATTCCTATTGTTTTAGAAAATGTGACTATGCAAGATGATTATGAGGGAGATTTTTCTACAAGAAGAGTTCTTCTTTATACTTTAAGATTTACCGCAAAAACTTATCTGTTTGGACCTGTTTCTAGTGTAAGTAAAGATATTATTAAAACATCAAAAATTAATTATCTTTCTGGTACTGATACTAACAACACAACAAGAGATGTTATATACACTGCAACACCAAGAGCAATAAAAAATTATACTGGTAATGTTCTTACAACAGTAGCAGAAGATTTTTCAACAACTGACGTATTGATAAATGTTGAAAATGCAAGTACAATTAATGTTAAAACATATTTGGAAATTCAAGGTGAAGAATTGTTTGTAAAGTCTAAAATTGGTAACACTTTAACTGTGGAAAGAGGAAAAGATGGAACTACGATTACTTCACATTTGAGGGGAGAGGAAATTAAATCAATCACACAATCAGATTCTTTGTTAATAGAAGATGGTGATAATTTTGGATTTAATGGATCTACGCAATAAAAAATGACAAAAAAATTTGATAGTTTAAACGATGCATTTGATATTACTGGTGAAGTTGTATCAAAACAAATCGAAACTAATGAGAATAAAATCGGTGAGATTTCAAATTCAATTCAAGATATTAAAAAAGATTATGAATATACGAGAGGAAATTTATATTCTTTGATTGAGAAGGGCCAGGAGGCAATTAATGGAATTCTTCAGTTGGCTCAAGAGAGTGAGATGCCTCGGGCATATGAAGTTGCCGGACAATTAATTAAAAATGTCGCAGATGCAACCGATAAATTAATGGATCTACAAAAGAAACTCAAAAATATTGAGGAAGACAAACAACCTCGTGGATCAACGAGCATTACAAATGCTCTCTTTGTTGGATCCACTGCAGAACTTTCTAAACTACTTAAAAAACAATCAAACGATTCAGAGAAATAAATAGAAATAGTAAATACACATAACCTTTGATTGAAATGAAAGAAAAACTTTCTTTAGTAGAAATAATTTTAGGTGAAGAAAATTGTGGTAAAGGAATGTATTGGTGTAATACAAATAAAGAATGTAAACCTCTTCCAACTGGATTTGATGTTCCTGGACAAAAAATAAAACCAACAGAAGTGGGTATTGGTAAACCTGTAGAAGGATCTTGTAATCACACAAAGAAAGGAAAATCTTGTCCTAAACATGGTATGAAAGATTGCACACTTATAGCAGACACCTTAAATAGTGTAACAGAAGAAAGTCTTCGTGATTGGTTTGGTAAATCTAAATCAAAGGATGGAAAACCTGGATGGGTGCAGTCAGATGGATCTCCATGTGCTAATGAACCAGGAGAAACCAAAACTCCAAAGTGTTTCTCAAGATCTAAATTATCAAGTATGAGTAAAGGAGAAATAGCATCTGCGGTAAGAAGAAAAAGACAACAAGATCCAGGACAGCAATCAAAATCCGGTGCTGCATCACCAACTTATGTATCCACAGATTCCCCCACAAAAAAAATGAAAAAAGAATCTTTCAATGAAAATCATAACGCAATTGCTGATGGAAAAGAAAAGGATGAAGAGGGATATATGGCAAATACAGAAATGGATA
>Ga0247844_1002286_pt1 | contig 31803 bp, 28 predicted proteins | sample LaCtaG_FD_192421 | JGI IMG/M metagenome (GOLD analysis project Ga0247844, IMG submission 192421) | Freshwater microbial communities from meromictic Lake La Cruz, Castile-La Mancha, Spain - LaCruzMarch201714.5m_1 | ecosystem: Environmental > Aquatic > Freshwater > Lake | place: Spain: Castile-La...
TATTGGAGGTCTTAATACGACCTATGAACGAATTCATCAAAAGAAAAAAGTTTTTTTTGATGTGGGTCTTCACGCTATGACCAATTTTTCTCCTCCAGGGCCTAGTTTCAAACAACGAACACTTCATAAATTATTGAGACAATTAAGATTATCCTATCAACATTTAAATTTAGGAGAGCAAAATTATTCTCTCATTGAAGTGGGAAGTATGACAATTCAGTTTAGTAATTCTGTTTCTCTCTTAAAAGAAGAGCTAGTTAGAAACTTTCCTGATTCAATTGAAGAATTGTTAGCTTTTTTTGATGAATTAGAAAAAACTAATGAGTTTCCCGAAAAAAGAGAAACTTTTAAATCTGCAAAATCTTGGTTAGAAAAAAAAATAAGTAACCCTCTTCTTAGACAAATATTATTATTTCCCGTTTTGACATATGGTTCTTCCTGGAAGAATGACATTGATTTTTACCTTTATATTTGTTTGTTTAAATCCATGTTTTATGAGGGGATGTGTAGACCTAATGGTGGTATTCGAACAATTTGGGGTGAGATTGTAAAAAAACTTGAAAAAGAGCAGGTCCAGTTAATGCTTGGAGAAAAAGTGATTTCCTACGGGGATTTTATTTTTGAAGATGGCGCACAAGTTAGCAATGTAGATGGCAAAGTAGGTCTCGAAGTTAAAACCAATAAAAATATTTATTATACTAAGGAAGTTTATACTTCAGCAGGACTAATTCATACATTAGAAAATTATAATGTTATTGCAGATGGGGAAAAAACTGAAGATCTTTCGGAAAAACTTTCATTTGTGGAAGCCATTTTTAAGTTTGATATTTCGCTTGAAGAGCAAAAAAAATTACCAACGCTAACCTTTTTTGCAAAAGATCAAGAAATTACCTACGAAGCACCAGATGGTCTTGTTAGTTTTGATTGGGCGGTTTTTTGTTGTCCAGGTAGTTTTCAAAATCAAGAGGAAGAGAGCCTCGGAATAGTGCGAATGACAATTCCAGCTAATTTTGATTTTTGGAAGAAACTAAAGAACCAATCCATTTCAGATTATAGAAGGGCAAAAATTGAATTGAGTAATCAACTTCTTAGTATGATTCAAAAACACTTTAAGCCACTGGAAAATAAGTTCATTTCCTATTCAGACATTTTTACTCCCATTACTGTAGAGCGATATACAGGACATAAGAATGGCAATATTTACGGTGCAACTAGAAAATGCCATTCTGGCAAAGTAGATTTTGCAAAAAATGTTTATATTATTGGGGCAGATCAGGGTTATCCGGGAATTATTGGGGCCATGTTAAGTGGTGTGACTACTGCTAACCGATTTGGACTCAACCTTTCTCAGTCAAAGGAGCTCTAGGCCATGAAAAAATATAAGAATGTCTATTTAACTGGCCTAGAATATGTGGAGCCTCCAGAATTTATTAGCTCTTTTGAATTAGAAGAAATACTAGAACCTCTTTATAAACGCTTTAAACTCCATCAAGGACGGCTAGAAGAGCTAACCGGAGTTAAAAAACGTGGTATTTGGCCAAGAAGTTTACGACCCTCTGAAATTGCCTTTCAAAGTGCAAAGAAATTATTAGAAAAAAGTAATATTAAAATTCAAGATGTTGATTTGATTTTATACGCTGGGGTTTGCCGAGATACTTTAGAACCTTCAACTTCTTCTCCATTACATTATTTTTTAAAAGCTCCCAGCACAATTCCTCATATGGATCTCAGTAATGCCTGTCTTGGTGTCATGAGTGCTATTATGTTAGGATCTGATCTTATTGAATCTGGTAGCATGAAAAATATTTTAATTTGTACTGCAGAAAATCCTGCTTCAATTTTGGCAAATACCTGCGATAAATTAAATTCACCCCTTGAAACACTCTCAAGGAAAGACATGAGATCTTCCTTAGCTTCACTTACCCTTGGGGGAGCATCGGTTTCGCTACTTTTAATGGGATCTGAAATTGAAATTGAATATCCAAGAATTAGAAAAATTTCCTATATGACAGACAGCTCTGCCTATAATTTATGTAAGGGCACTGGAGATTATGATAATCCCATTATGGAAACTGATTCCGAACAATTACTCTTAAGAGGGGTAGATTTGGCCAAGGAATTATCGAAAAGGCATTTTGAAGAAGATGGTGTTTATGATGGATATTTATCCCATCAAGTGGGCAGCGCTCATGAGAAGGAATTAATGAAAGTTATTGGAGAGAAAAAATTTCAGGGATGCAAAACGCACATTACTTATCCAGATTATGGAAATACAGGATCTGCTTCCTTGCCTTTAACCCTTGCAAAAATATTAGAAAAAAAGAATATATCCTCTGAAAATGAAAAAGAACTCTGGTTACTAATGGGTATTGGAAGTGGATTAAGTGCTATGATGATGGATTTATTATGTTAATGGAAAAGAATATTGAATTGCCAGAGGAACTTAAGTTAGATTTTCCCTTTGTTTCAAAATTCTATCATTTAAAAAAGGGTCAAGGAAAAATTCATTATGTAGATGAAGGATCTGAGCTTAGGATTGATTTAGATAAGGATCGTCATGCAATTCTCTGTGTTCACGGTAATCCTAGTTGGTCCTATCTTTTTAGAAATGTGATTTCTTCCCTTAGAGATTCAAAAAGAATTATTGCTCTTGATCATTTAGGTATGGGTCTTTCAAGTAATGCCCTTGAACATACCTCTCTAGAAAATCATCAACAAAATCTTTTAGAATTACTCAATCATTTGGGGGTTACATCTGTAGATCTAGTGGTGCACGACTGGGGAGGACCCATTGGTGTTGGCGCGCTTCTTGGTACTCATATCAAAATATGCTCCCTTGTTTTTTTAAATACTTCCATTGGACCAGTGGAGGAAATTCCCTGGAGAATAAGGTTACTTGCCTTTTCTTTTTGGAGAGAATTGCTCGTTAAAAATTTTGCCCTATTTAATTGGGGGGCATCCTGGATGTCCACTTTTAAAAAATTAAAAAAATCAATTAAAAGTGCTTATCTATTTCCCTATGCTAACTCTAGCGCCCGTGCAGGAGTGAGCAGTTTTTTAGCAGAAATTCCCTGGAGTTCCGATCACACTAATTACCTTTACTTGGAAAAATTAAGAACTCGATGTCGTCAGGAATTGCAAAAAGTTCCTAAAATTATTTTGTGGGGTGGAGGAGATTTTTGTTTTAGTGAACATTATTTTAAGCAATTTAAAGCAGATTATCCTCAGGATGAATGTTGTTATTACCCTGAATATGGCCATTGGAGTTTAGAAGATGACCAAGCGGGATCTGGGGTGATGTTACAAAAAATAATTTCCTTTCTAAAGAGGTAGAAAAATTTTATGTCCAATGAAAATGATTCAAGCAATTTACCATATAATAAAAACGTTAGTTATTTTTTGCGTGAAAGGGCCATGGAAGTTCCCAGCAAGCTGGCAGTTGTTGGACAAAAAAAAGGTCTATTACAGGCCATTCTCTCTTGGTCTAGAAGACATGAGTCCTACACCTTTTTAGAACTTGAAAAAAGATCCAATTTATATGCTCAAGCTTTACTTTCACTTGGAATTGAGCGCGGAGTAAAAACCCTAGTTTTTTTTAAACCAGGACCAGATTTTGCTTGTTTTATTTACGCACTTTTTAAAATTGGCGGAATCGCCATTTTTATTGATCCAGGTATGGGAATAGATGCACTTTTAAAATGTATTGCACAATCTGGCGCCACTGCGCTTATTGGAATTCCTAAAATTCATCATTTAAAATTATTAAAACCACAGAGTTTTCAAGATATTACAATTTCCATTGTCGTGGATGGAATGGCCATCGGCGCTCAATCATTAGAGAAGGCCAGCAAGGGATTATCCACTGATATTTCTATTACAGAACTTGGTGAAAATGAAACATGTGCGCTTTTATTTACTAGTGGTGGAACTGGAGTTCCCAAGGCAGTCACTTATACCCACAAAATGTTTTCTCAACAGGTTTTTTCCCTAAAAAAAATGTTTAGATTAACCATTCAAGATAGAGACTATGCCTGTTTTCCACTTTTTTCTTTGTTTTCACTTGCCATGGGTTTGACTACCTATATTCCCGATGTGGATTTGATTAAACCTGCTGATATAAATCCCAAGGCACTTGTAAAAAATCTTTTATCCTATGAAATAACTTTTAGCACTGGTAGCCCAGCGCTTTGGTTAAAGGTTGCTAATTATTGCCAAAGAAAAAAAATTGTTTTGCCACACTTGAAATCAGTAGTGATGTTTGGTGCTCCAGTTAGCATTGAGCTTCATCAAATATTTCAAAAAATTTTAGTCTCTGGTGATACTTATACTGCCTATGGAGCTACTGAGTGTTTGCCTGTGGCCTGTATTTCAGGACGTGAAATACTTCAAGAAACCGCATTTTTAACTGCCAAGGGCGCTGGAACCTGTGTAGGTTACTTAGCTCCAGAAGTATCTGTGAAAATGAGAAATGCAGTGCTTAATGATAAAAAAAGTTGGAAGGAAGAATTTGAAATTGGAGAAATACTTGTAGATTCTCCCACTTCAACACCTGGATATGCAGGAAATTTTGAAGAAACCAAAATGAGTAAAGATGGCCCATTTCATTGTATGGGGGATATGGGAAGAGTAGATCAGTGGGGGAGATTATGGTTTTTGGGAAGAAAAACTCACACTGTTCATCTCATTGATCAAGTTGTAGGAGCGGTCGAAATTTACACAGAAGAGATTGAACCTCTGGCCAATGCTCATATTGAAGTCTTGAGAAGTGCATTAGTTAAAGTGAGAAATGCTGCCACACTTGTCATTGAAAGAAAGGACGGAAGATACGATATGCCTTCCCAAGATAGAGAAAAATTTCTTAGAGAAATTAAAGAACTAATTGGAAGAAGTCCAAAGGGAAGATTTGTTCAAGAAATTTTACTTCATACTGATTTTCCAGTGGATACAAGACATAATATTAAAATTGATAGATTAAAATTAGCAGAATTATTGGGAATGAAAGAAGTCACTTTATTTAAGGCCTAAATGGAAAAAAGACATATTTTAATTACTGGTGGAACAGGATTTTTAGGTCTTGAAATCTGTAAACAGTTAAGAAAAAAATTTGGCGATGATGTTGTTTTATATTCATTATCGAGGCAGTTTAATTTTCCAATTCCTTCCATTGCAGTTCAACAATTAAGTTATGATTTACAAAAATTAAGTAGTGAAAATATTCTTGAGATTCTAGAGAAATATTCTATTTCTGTAATATTTCATACCGCAGCCAAGGCTGGAATTTGGGGAAGAAAAGAAGATTTTTTTCAAATGAATGAAGTTGTTACTGCTAAAATACTAGATGCTGCTAAACAAATGCATATAAAATATTTTATTTATACTTCAAGTCCTAGTGTTGTTTTTGATAGATCTGATTTAGAAAATGTGAATGAAACAACTGCTTACCCTCAGACATTTACTACCTACTATGCTGAGTCAAAAGCGAGGGCCGAAGCCCTTGTCCTAAAATCTCATGGAAATGAAGGGATTCTTCAGACCATATCTCTTAGGCCACATTTAATTATTGGACCTGGTGATCCTCATTTATTACCAAACTTAGTTAGTGCCTTTAAAAGGGGAAGACTTAAGCAAATAGGATCAGGTCACAATTTAGTTGATGTTATTCATGTTTCAAACGCTGCAAAGGCCCATTTACTTTCTTTGGAGCACTTAGAGGAAAATGAAAAGCACGGTGGAAAAAGTTATTTCGTGGGTCAAGAACGTCCAGTTCCCCTATGGCAAATGATTAATAAGCTGCTAGCAACCCAGGGACTTGGCCCAATAAATATGTCAACTATTGTGTCATTTAAAATGGCCTACTTTATGGGATCTATTTTTGAAGTTATTTATAAAACATTAGGAATTTATAATACAATACCGCCTATGACTAGATTCATGGCCCTACAATTAGGTAAGTCACATTATTTTTCACAGCAGGCAGCATTCCAGGATTTGGGATATCGACCTGATCTGATGATTGCTGATGCAATAGCATCTATCAAAAAGTATGAATCTTAGGATATGATTTATCAAAATAAATCCAACCAGCTAAACTATTTGAATGTAATATTAAAAAATCATAAATGTTTGCGGTATATGTTTTAGGTTTTGTACATATTTCAAAAAGATTTACTTCAGGGTTCTTATACCAATTAATTCTAAAAGTAAGTCTCGCAGAGTTAAAATAGGATCCTTCAACTATTGTTGTACTAAGTTTATGATGAAACTTATTATACAAATCGCATGCTTTAGAATCATGTTCAAAATACGCTGTTGCTAGCTCTTTCATTTCACGACTTAGTAAATCTGTGAAAAACTTTGCTTCCCTTTCATTTTGAAGAATAATATTTTGAGAATAGGATTTTGTACAAAAAATAGTCAACGATAAAAAAAGTGCAAATAATAATTTCATGTTTTCTCCCTATTGGGGCAACTTAGCCTAGAATTTTATAGAAATATAGATTTAGTTTTTTGAATACAATTTTGACACTGAAATCAGATTCTTTTTACAACAATGGCAAGATTTTACAATAGAATCTCAATGTTTCCCAGAATTCTTCAATCCTTAATATTCTATCTCTATAGACAAAAATTACAATATAGGGAGGGTTTTCAAATGAATTTAAGATTTAAAAAATTATCAATAATGATTGCTGGAGGATTAATCCTCGGTATGACAAATGTTGCATTTGCCCAGGAATCATTTTGTTTAGGTAAAATTCAAGAATCAGGCTCTGAAGGAAAAACTATTTCACAAAATATTCGATCTAGTGCCGGATATTTTACATTGCACTCTGCGAAAGGTATTGGACGATATGTCGTTGGTGGAGCTCTACTAATAACTAGTCCTGGATTAATTTTAACATCGGCCGGAGCAGGTTTAGTTTTTAGTAACAAGGGGTTAGTTGAAACAAATCAAAGGGCCACTTATAAATTATTACAAAGTGCTAATGGTATTCAAGATGATGCAATCTCAACAAATACTGGCAAAACAGGTATGAAAGTTAAAGAATATCGAAAAAGAAGAAATGCTCACATTCTTCACGATGAATTATTTAAGCAAATTCGCAAAGAAATTGAGGTTCGAAATAGCAAAAAAAGATTTGTGGCAAGAATTTTAAAAAATAAGAGAAATTTAATAACTGATGTTGAAGCTTTTAATAAATTAGTGGTGGCTTCAGTAAAAAGTTTAGATACTGATCCAGGTCATGATGAAAAAGCTTTATTTTGCCGAGTAGTTAAAGGAGAGTGGGTACCTAGACCACTAACTAGTAAAATGAAATCTGCCATTGTAAAAAATGTTTTAGCTACAATGCCATTAGCCCTACTAAAAGATTATAGGGCAACTGATGATCAAGTGCCTGCACAAAATCAAACAGAAAATGCACCATCAGTTGATCAACCTGCTTCTCAAGATCAGGAAACTGATGATTTAGATGTGGAAGAACAACTTACTGAAGAAGAAGAAGACGGAAAAAAATAATTTTAATATTATAGTTTAGATATTCGCTTAAAAGTACCTTTTCGAGTAATGGGTCATCTGTTAAGGTTGGCCCATGTTTTTAAATAAGATCCTTAGTCATAATCGCGACCTACTAAAAAATCTAGAGCAGCAATTAAATCAATTACCTAAAAATTCCTCAGTGGCGGTTGGTCTCTCAGGCGGTGTTGATTCATCTGTCACGGCCAAGATCCTTCTTGAAATGGGAGTTAAAGTTTTTGGCGTTTTTATGCGCAATTGGGTTGAGCAAGATGAGGATGGGAAATGTTCAGCAGATTTAGATTATCAAGACGTAGTTAAGATTTCTGAAAAAATGGGGCTTCCATATTACACAATAGATCTTTCACGTGAATATCAGGAAAAAGTTTTTACTACATTTTTAAATGAAATAAAATTAGGAAGGACTCCAAATCCTGATATTCTTTGCAATAAAGAAATAAAATTTCACTACTTCTGGGAAAATGTAAAAAAAATGGGTGCTAGCGCTCTTGCCACCGGCCATTATGCAAAGGTATTTTTTGATCATTCCTTTGATGATTCAAGGCTAGATTGGTGCTTGGCCAAATCCTTAGATCAAAGCAAAGATCAAACCTATTTTTTAGGACAAATATCTAGAGAATTATTGCCAAGGACACTTTTTCCATTGGGAGATTTACTTAAAAGTGAAGTTCGATTGCTCGCCAATTTTTGGGGACTTTCTAATGCGAAAAAAAAAGACAGTACTGGTATTTGTTTTATTGGTGAAAGAGATTTTTTACCCTTTATTCAAAAATATATAAGGGAATCAAAGGGTTTTTTTAAGGATCTCAGTGGAAAAATTTTAGGAGAACATCAGGGAAGTTGTTTTTATACTGTGGGGCAAAGAAAAGGCTTAGGTGTTGGTGGTCCTGAAGGTCCATGGTTTGTTGCCTATAAGCATCTTTTAACAAATACCATCTATTTATCAAATCAATTGAATCATCCATCGATGTTATCCGACAGATTTGCTTTAAGAAATGTTAATATATTAAAAGAATCCTTTGGAAGAGATATCTTACAGTTGAAAATAAGTTTAAATTGTGTGGTTAAAACTCGCTATCGCCAGTTAGATCAGGCTTGCCAGGTTTTCATTGGAGAAAATGGTCAATTATCAGTTTATTTAAATAAACCAATAGTGGGAGTAGTGGAGGGGCAATATGCTGTCTTTTATAATAACCAAGGTCATTGCTTAGGTAGTGCCGAAATAGACACAATTAGACGTCCATACTGGGAAAATTTTGCTTTTTCCTAATTACTTGGTCCTCCTGTCTAAAGGGCGTACACTTTATGTAGGTTATTAATCTAGGTTTAGGAGAAAACCTATGGAAGACGTTAGATCAATCATTGCTGGGCATACTTCAAAAAAAAGCACTCAAACTTCAAGGGCTTCTAAGGAGCCTCAAATAAAAGTCGCTACAACTAGCGAGATTCCTGATTTATTTTTTGATGAAATTCTTGTGGATTATAAATTATCGAGGATCGATATTCAGGTTTTAATGTTTTTGTATAGACAAGTTTGGTGTCGTCCTAATCTTTTTCGAGAATTTGGTATTGGTCCCGTTCAGACTTATATCGATATATCTTCTTCTTTAAATTTAACCATTGATGATTTACAACAGTCTCTTCGCATTTTAGAGGCCTGTCAGTTTGTAGAAACTATTCGCGCAGGACAGTATTTTGTTCGAAAATATTTCACTCAGGAAAATGACGCTCTTTATGGACAGCATTACAATGATTTTGCTTAAATAATGCCTCTTAATAATGCTAGACTCTTTCGAGGAAGGTCAGACTTATGAGCATTTTAAGAATCATTTCAGCACTTTTTTTATTTTATTTACTGAGAAGATTATTTTCTTTTTTGATTAAATATGGTTTAAAAAAATCTAGTTCTATTCATTTAAATAAAACAAAATCCGACAAAAAAGATTTTATAGATGTAACTTTTGAAAGAAAGAATTAAACTTTTATTTAGATAAAAAATTATTTAGGAGACTTAATTATGAAAAACAAATTGATGTGTTTATTTGCCTTAACTTCTTTTATTTTGGTAAGTGGTTGCTCTTCCATGAGTAATACTTGCGGAAAGAAATCCTGTGATGGAAAAGATAAATGTTCCATGGAGCAAAAACAAAGTTGTTCAAAACCTGATTGTTGTGGTGGTGAAAAATGCCAAGTAAAAAATAATGAAGAAAAAAAATCCTAGTTTAATATCCTTTGAAAAATGCTCTTTTTATCTATACTCCTCTCAGAGAGGTTTTTTAGATCAACAGGATTTTTATAATTGGAATAGTTCTCAGGGGTTTCTAAAGGGAAGAATTTTTCTCCATGGGTATGGTGCTCCTGCTCATGATCTTCTTGATGTGGCCATTTCCATAAGTGAAGTTGCTGATATTAGTCAAAGTGATGAAGAAAAAAGTGAAGTTTTTTCTTTTTGTTTAGAAGCACCACTTGAAATTCCCTATGCCTATGGGGGAAGAGCTTGGTTTCCCATTAGTGATGAATGGTTAAGAGAGCGTACAAAAAATCCATTAAAGGCTTTTACTGAGGGGAAAATTCCCCAGGAAGAAACTTTAATGTTTGAATTAAAAATATTTCAAACTCTTTTAAAAAATTGTGGATTTAAAGATTTAGATTTAATGGGATTTAGCCAAGGGGGAATGGTTATTCTTCACTGGTTAATGAACCTATTGGATGATTTTCATATAAAAAACATTTTATTATTTTCCACTTCACTCATTGATCAAGCCGGTCTTGAGAGCAAATTATTAGTAAATCAGGCATCCTTTAAAAAAAATACAACAAAAGTTTTTGTGACACATGGAATTGCAGATGAAGTGTTGCCCTATGGAGCTGGTGTGCAGTTAGAGACTTGGCTCAAGGAAAATTTTTTAGATACTTCCTGGTTTCCTTTCAGTGGTGGTCATGAAATTTCTCGTGAAATTCTTTATAAAATATCAGCAATGCTTGCCAAATAGTATTAGACTTCTGACTATAAAGGTCTAGTGATACTTTCTGTTCTCTTTGAAGAAATTCGCTTAAAATAGATAAAGATTAAGACCATTTTTTTTTATTTTCTTATTTGATGAGGGGTTCATAAGTTTATGACACAACAGGATTACTCTGCCGTTTTTGGATCTGACCCAGCTTACCTTGATCAACTTTATCAAAGTTATCAAAGCTCACCGGAATCTCTTAGTGAAGAGTGGAGAGCTTTTTTTAAGGGATTTGATTTTGCCCAGGCAAAGGGTTTACTTCATGAGGGGATTGGAGATTCTAGTCAGAATCAAACCCATGGTGGAATTTCCTCATCACAGTTAGAAAAAGAATTTAAAGTTTTTAGATTGATTCAGTCCTACAGAGCAAGAGGACATCTCTTATCAAAAACTAATCCCATAAGAGAAAGAAAAAATAGGCAACCCTATCTTGAATTAGCAGATTTTGGATTAGCCCCCGAGCAAATTCAGGAAAAATTTAGTTCTGGATTTTATCTTGGGCTTGGCAATAATGCAACTCTTTCAGAAATTCTTGATTTTTTACAAAAGACTTACACAGGTTCACTTGGCATTGAATACATGCATGTGACCAATACAGAAATTCGTCGCTGGTTTCGAGAGCGAGTGGAAAAAACGGCAAATAATTTTCAATTTTCAATTGAAAAGAAAAAAAGAATATTACAGAAACTTAATGAAGCTGCAGTATTTGAAAGTTTTTTAGATACAAAATATGTGGGACAAAAAAGATTTTCACTTGAAGGTGGAGAAAATACCATTCCTGCTCTAGATGCAATTTTAAATAAGGCGGCAGGCCTTGGCGTAGCTGAAGTCGTTATTGGCATGGCCCATAGAGGAAGACTAAATGTTTTAACAAACATATTAGGAAAAACTTATGATTACGTTTTTAATGAATTTGAAGGTCAGGCGCGACCCGATTTAAGTTATGGCGATGGCGATGTGAAGTATCACTTAGGCTATACTTCACAAGTGGAAACTTTTGATGGGAAAAAAGTTCAATTAAAATTGATGCCTAATCCATCACACCTTGAGGCGGTAGGTCCTGTAGTTTTAGGATTTACAAGAGGACAAAGAGATCATCTTTACAAGGAAGATAGTTCAAAAGTTCTTCCCATTATTTTACACGGGGATGCTGCTGTGGCTGGTCAGGGAATTGTTTATGAATCAGCGCAGATGTCCCAACTAAAGGGTTATAAAGTTGGCGGTGCCATTCATTTTGTCGTCAATAATCAAATTGGTTTTACAACGGATTTTGATGATGCCAGGTCATCAACCTATTGTACCAATGTGGCCCGGGTTATAGATTCTCCAGTTATACATGTTAATGGTGATGATGCTGAAGCCGTAGTTTATGCAGTGGAACTAGCAGTAGAATTTCGCCAAACTTTTCAAACTGATGTTTATATCGACATGGTTTGTTATCGTAAGCATGGACACAATGAAAGTGATGAACCACGTTTTACTCAACCTCAGATGTACGAGTTTATTAAAAATCATCTTTCTCCTCGAGAAATATATATTCAAAAACTCGTTCAGGGAAAATCTATTGAAGCTGATCTTGCACAAAAAATGGAACAGGAATTTAAAGCACTTTTACAGGATCGTTTTAATTCCGTGAAACAAAAACCACTTCCCTATCTCTATCAAAAGCCAGAACAGGAGTGGTTAGAACTTAGAAAGGCCAAGGAGGAGGATTTTATTATTTCTCCACCAACAGGGATAAAGCGTGAAAAATTAGAGGAAATTTATCAATGCCTTATTACGATTCCTCAGGACTTAAAACCTATTGTGAAGGCACAAAAACTTTTAGAAGATAGAAAAAAGAAATGGAACACTGGATTTGTTGATTGGGCCATGGCCGAATTACTTTCCTATGGTTCTCTTATTCAAGAGGGATTTGCCATAAGACTAAGTGGTCAGGACTGTATCAGAGGGACTTTTTCCCATCGCCATTCTTCTATTTTTGATCAGGACGGTAAAAATTCCTATAATAATTTAAATTATCTAAAAGGTTATGAAGGTAAATTTAAAGTTTATAATTCACCACTTTCTGAATATGCTGTCCTTGCTTTTGATTATGGACATTCGCTAACTACTCCAAAATCACTGGTTATTTGGGAAGCTCAATTTGGCGATTTTGCTAATGGAGCTCAAACTATTTTTGATCAATTTATTTCTTCTGGTGAATCAAAATGGCAAAAAATGTCGGGACTGGTTTGCCTTCTACCACACGGTTATGAGGGACAAGGTCCAGAACATTCAAATGCTAGACCTGAAAGATTTTTACAGCTTTGTGCTGAAAATAATTTAATTGTGGCCAATGCTACAACGCCAGCAAATTTTTATCATCTTTTGAGACGACAATTAAAGTGGCATTTTAGAAAACCTCTTGTAGTGATGACTCCCAAATCTCTCCTTAGGCATCCAGATTGTCAGTCGAAAATTGAAGAACTTGAAAAGGGACAATTTCAGGAAGTTATTTATCAAGTACCTAAAGATCGACATCAAATTAAACGCGTCCTTCTTTGTACTGGAAAAATTTATTACGATTTAAATACCTATAAAGTAAATCATAAGCGTGAAGATATTTTAATTGTTCGATTTGAACAATTACATCCTTTTCCAGAAAAACAGGTGCGAAATTTATTAACTGAATTTGCCGGCATTCCCTTTTATTGGGTTCAGGAAGAGCCAAAAAACATGGGCGCCTGGACATATTTACTGAGGTTCTCGGAATGTCGGGAATTTCATTTAATTAGTCGTAAGGCTTCAGCTTCTCCAGCGACAGGTTATGCATCGGTGCATGCTGAAGAGCAATTGTTAATCGTTGAAAATGCTTTTAAAATATCTTGATGGAAATGACGTATTGTAAAATGATCATATATCAATAATATAATTAATTTAGGTGGTTACTTATTATGGCAGAAGCAAAAATAGATGTGAAGATTCCTAGTATTGGCGAATCAATTAGCGAAGTTACAGTTGGACAGTGGCTAAAAAAAGATGGGCAAGTGGTGAAATTAGATGAGCCACTTTGTGAGGTAGAATCAGACAAGGCCACCGTGGAACTTCCTTCCCCTGCCGCTGGTAAACTGAAAATTCTTATAAAGACAGGTGAGACTGTGAAAATTGGTACTCTTGTTGCAACTATTGAAGCAGGAGCTCTGGGAGTTGAAACTGAATCAGTAGCAAATCAGGCAAGTCAAAAAAAGATGGGAACTGTTATTACACCAGTCACAACAGCACCTGCCTCACCAGCAGCACAGAAGATGATTAAAGAAAATAATTTATCTAGTGAGATTATTAATAGCTCTGGTAAAGATGGAAGAATTACAAAACAAGATGTTCTAGATACTTTAAAAAATAAGTCTAGTGATATGGCCCTTCCACAGGTTGTTGCAAAATTAGAATTGATTACTCCACCAGTTCAGCAGTTCATGGATCATCAGGGAATTCAAGTAAGAGAAGTAAAACGTGAAAGAATGTCCTCTTTGAGAAAAACCATTGCTAAGAGACTGCTTGCCGCAAAAAATCAAACCGCCATGCTCACAACTTTTAACGAAGTGGATATGGATGCTCTCATGCAATTAAGAAAAAAATATAAGGATACCTTTAAGGAAAAGCACGATGTGAACTTAGGTTTTATGTCTTTTTTCACTAAAGCAGTTTGTCTTTCACTAAAGCGTTTTCCCATTGTGAATTCACAAATTGATGGAGAAGAAGTTGTCTCTTTTTCAACATGTGATATCGGAGTTGCTGTTTCAACACCCAAAGGTCTTGTGGTTCCCGTACTAAAGAATGCCCAAAATTGTAACCTTGCTCAAATAGAAAAAGGCATTGGACAACTTGCATTAAAGGCCAGAGATGGAAAACTCACACTTGAAGAAATGCAGGGTGGGACTTTTACAATCACTAATGGCGGAGTTTTTGGATCCATGCTTTCGACTCCTATTTTAAATCCGCCTCAGTCTGCCATATTAGGAATGCATAATATTGTGGATAGACCTTGGGTTGTTAATGGACAAATAGTCATTCGTCCCATTATGTATTTGGCCCTTTCCTATGATCATCGATTAGTTGATGGAAAGGATTCCGTTGGATTTTTAAAATCAGTTAAGGAATTTATTGAAGATCCAAATAGACTTCTTTTAGATGTATAGAATAAAGGGTGCCACCCACAAATGATAAAATTTGCTTATAAAATTTGGTTATAAAATTGGAATAGGTTATGGAGAGTGAATTTGATGTTATTGTCATTGGGTCTGGTCCTGGTGGATATGTTTGTGCAATTAGATGCGCTCAACTTGGGTTAAAAACCGCCATTGTGGAAAAATATTCTACACTTGGTGGGACCTGTCTTAATGTGGGCTGCATTCCTTCTAAAGCCTATCTAGATTCCTCGGAGCACGTTCAATTTTTAAAAGCCCATGCAAAAACCCATGGAATTATTGCCAGTGATTTTTCAGTGGATTGGAAAACCATGAAGGATCGTGTTTCTAAAGTTGTAAAGACTACTTGCGATGGAATTCAATTTTTAATGAAAAAAAATCTGATCACTGTGATTACTGGTGTTGCCTCATTTAAAGATCCCTTTTCAATTGAGATTCAAGGAAAAAAAGAAATTTATAAAGCTAAAAATTTTGTGATTGCCACTGGATCTAAACCAACTCAAATTCCCAGTATTATCTATGATAAAAAAAATATTATTAGTTCCACAGAGGCGCTTAATTTAGAAAAAATTCCTAAAAAACTGTTAGTTCTTGGTGCTGGTGCTATAGGTCTCGAAATGGGTTCAGTTTACGCACGTCTTGGGACGAAAGTGACAGTAATTGAAATGACACCTTCAATTATTCCACAAATGGATCAGGATTTAGGGAAGGAATTATTAAAAGCACTTAGAAAAGAAGGTTTAGAATTTTATTTATCCACCAAACTTTTAAAAGCAATAGTACAAAAAAATGTTGGCGTAAAAATTGAGTGTGAGAATTTAGAAGAACCTGGAAAAATAATTGAAATGGATGCTGATCATTTATTAGTTGCTGTAGGGCGTACTGCCTATACTGAGGGACTAAATCTGCAAAATGCATTACTCAAACTTAATGAAAAAAAATGTCTTGAGGTGAATGAATATTTGCAAACTTCTCAAAAACATATTTATGCCATCGGTGATGTCATTGGTGGAATAATGCTGGCCCACAAGGCCCAGGAGGAGGGAGTTTTTGTAGCTGAAACGATTCTAGGACAAAAACCCCATGTTAACTATAATCTCATTCCAAATGTGGTTTATACCTGGCCAGAGGCTGCTGGAGTAGGGGCAACGGAACAGGAATTAATAAAAAAAGGCAAAAAATTTAAAAAGGGAAGTTTCCCCTTTAAGGCCCTGGGAAGAGCAAGAGCCTCTGAAGAATTTTTTGGTTTAGTAAAAATATTAAGTGATGAAGTTAGTGATGAAATTTTAGGCGTTCACATGGTGGGCCCTCGTTGTGCTGATTTAATTCAGGAGGCAGTGGTGGCCATGGAGTATCGGGCCACAAGTGAAGATATTGCTCGCATTTGTCATCCACATCCAACTTATAGTGAGGCAGTAAAAGAAGCTGCCATTAGTGCCTGGAATGGAAAACCTCTTCACTTATAGTTCTGAAATAGAGAATTCTACTTATGATCTTGACTAAGGAATTTGAGAACTGGCTTGGAGATTTACTCCTAGTTAAAGAGTATCAAGATTATTGTCCTAATGGTCTACAGGTTGAAGGAGTGGAGCAATTAAAAAAAATTGCCTTTGCCGTTTCCTGTTCATTAGACGTATTAGAAAAATGTGATAAGTGGAAACCAGATGCATTAGTCGTTCACCATGGAATTCTTTGGGATTATCAAGGTGGAAAAAAAATTACAGGTGCCTACTATAAGAAATTAAAAATTTTAATGGATCACCAAATTAATCTTTTTGCCTATCATTTACCCTTAGACGGGCATCCAGAATATGGAAATTCAGCGGGGCTTTTAAGATCACTTTCTATTAGCGAAGAATTTCAACCCTTTGGAAAATATAAAGGGATGCCCATTGGCTTAAAATCTCAGTTTTCAAAACCAATAAGCGCGCAACAGTTGAGTGAAAAACTAGGAAAAATTCTTCAAAGAAATGTCCTATATGGACCACTCTTGTTGTCGAATTCAAATGCCCCATCTAAAATAAAAACAATTGGAATTATTACTGGTGGTGCAGGAAAATATTGGGAAGAGGCTTCAAAGCTCAGACTTGATGCTTTTATCACAGGAGAAATAAGTGAGCACCATTATCATGATGCTCGCGAAGCAGGACTTTATTTATTTGCGGCAGGACATCATGCCACAGAGAGATTTGGAGTTTTAAATTTAATGAAATTAATAAAAGAAAAAAATAAAAAGATTGAAGTAACATTTTTTGATAGTGATAACCCTATTTAATTTTAATAAAAAAGATATCCTCACAAGAAGTATTAAGGAGATTTTATGCCCATCAATGTTTATGCTGCCTTTACAGTTCCAGTATTACTTCTGGTGGTTGCAGAAGTTATCTACTGTTTAGTGAAAAAAAATGGATACTATACTTATCAGGATTCTATTTCGAGTCTAGGGACTGCTATCGTTAATCAATCAGTAAATTTATTAGTGGCAGCAATTTTTTATCCAGCCTATTCTTTTTTGAGCGATCTTTGGCAAATTTGGCATCCAGCTGAGAAAGGTTTTTTATATTATTCCCTTTTATTTATAGGAATTGATTTTTTATTTTATTGGTTTCATCGCAAGGGTCACACGATGAATATGTTGTGGGCTGCTCATATGCCACATCATTCTACTGAGGAAATGAATTACGCCGTTGCCCTCCGTGCTAGTATTACTCAAAGATTTTTTTCCTTCTTTTTTTATTGGCCACTGACATTATTTTTTCCTGCTGGCGATGTACTTGCCATGGTTGCCTTTCATTTAGTTTTACAACTTATTCCCCATACTAGAGTTATTCCAAAACTTCCAAATTGGATTGAGTCTTGGATGAATACACCTTCACATCACCGAGTTCATCATGCCTGTAATAAGTGTTACATTGATAAAAATTACGGTGGTTTTCTCATTATTTGGGATAAGATTTTTGGATCCTATGCTGATGAAATTGAAAAGCCATTTTATGGGGTGACCACTCCACCAAGAACTTGGGATCCTACCTATATCAATCTGCAGTGGTGGTGGTATCTTTTTAGTGATTCCATTCAGACAAAAAATTGGTGGGATAAAATTCGATTATGGTTTATGCCAACAGGATGGCGACCTTCGGATCTTCCTCCACGAAAAACCTATGTTTATTCTCATACTGTTCCCACTAGTGAATGGCCAAAATTTTCATCAAAGGAAATGCCGGGAACTAGGGCATATACAATATTAAGTTTGTTTGTATGCTTGGGACTGATGTTTTTATCTATTAATACTGATTCCCCTTTTACGACAGCTGAAAAGTGGGCAATTTCTTTGTTTCTATGGGTTACTTGTACCTGTTGGTCAGGTTTTTTAGAAAGTAGAACTTGGGCAAAACCCGTGGAGTTTATCAGAATAGCCGTTCAGGCGCTTTTATTAACGCCACTATTTAATCAGTATTATCCAGCTTATGTGGGCAATCTTGTGATCGCTTTTTCAGTTTTACAATTGATTTGGCTCTTACAGATTCATTTTTTTAATAATAAATTACAAAATTCTAATAATTTAAATGCTGCTCATTAATAATCATTATTAAATTTTCTACCTTAAAGAATAGTATTCTTTAGGGTAGAAAATTCTTTCATCGCATAAGTGATTCCCTCTCTACCAAAACCAGAATTTTTAACTCCACCAAAGGAAAAATTTTCAGCTCTAAATCCAGGCCCTTCATTTATGAGTAAAGTTCCCACTTCACATTCATTTTGAAATTCTTCAATTGTTTGTTGGTTATAGGTAAATAGTCCTGCCTGTAAACCAAAGCCTGATTTTTTTAATTGTTTAATTACTTCACTTATATTTCGAAAGGAAATGAGGGGAATAACCGGACCAAATGCTTCTTCTTTTAAGAGAAGACAATTACTTTGGAGATTTTCTAATACCGTGGGATGGATGATATTACCAACTCGTTTATTTCCCCAAAGAACTTTTGCTCCTAATAAAATGGCATCTTGAATCATTTTTTCCACAAGGTCTGCGGCACTTGAATTAACAAGAGGCCCAAGTTGTGTATCTGCAGCAAGGGGGTCACCTATTTTTAGCAGAGAAAGTTTAGTCACTAACAATTTTTTAAAATGTTCATAATGGTTTTCATGAACATAAATAATTTTAGCGGCATTACATCTTTGCCCTGCATTACCCACGCGATGATTGATGGTGGCTTGAACTGCTAATTCACAATCTCCATCGGCACAAAGAATTAGTGGATCATTACCTCCAAGTTCATAGATTTGTTTTTTAAGCGTTATTTTTTTTGACAGAAGATTTGCGGTTTTTTGTCCACCAGTAAAACTGAAACAATTAATGGAAGAATGATCAATCATTTCACTTAGAAGATCATTATCAGGTAAAAGTAGTTTGATACTATCTTGGGGAAATCCTGCTTCAATGCAGAGATGAAAAAGAATTTGGGATGTGAGAAAAGTTTGAGGATGTGGTTTAAAAAAAATGACATTTCCAGTAGCAAAGGCAGGGGCAATTTTATGAAGGGCCAAATTAATGGGAAAATTAAAAGGTGTAAGACAGAGGATAAGTCCAAGGGGGACAAATTCGGTTAGACATTTTTTTTCAATTTTAGGATTTGATGGATTATGTCCATAGAGTATTTCACCATTTAGTCTAAGGCATTCTTCAGCACTTAGATTTATAGTATTAATTCCACGTTCCACTTCCAAAAGCGATTCTGAGATGGGTTTTCCCATATCACTTGTTATTTGCGAAGCAATAATTTTTTTATCTCTAAGAAGTAGTTGTGCCAATTGATTTAGGATTTCTTTTCTTTTTAACTTTGTGATTTTTCTTTGAGGAAGCTTTTGAAGTTCTAATTCTTGGAGTGCCTGTAAAACTTCGCCTTTAGTTGAATAGGGGATTTTTGAAACAAGACTATTATCGTAGGGGTTGTAAAGGTGAAACATAAAACCTATTCCTTTTTACTAATATGATTATTTATACTAGCAAAAAAGAATAGGTGAGGAAGAAAACATTTTTGGGGATGGTTGAATTCCCAGAATAGTTATCTCAGGGCGAGGAATCGATATCTTTATCTTTATTTTTTAATCTTCTAAAAGGTAGTATTTGTGCCTGTTTATTTTCATGATGATGAGTTTTTGTAGAAAGTGAATTAGCTTGATTTTTTGCTAGAGTTGTTTGTCCATTAGCAGCAGTTAATTGGGTGGACCTAGTTTTTTGTTTAAGTGGGGCCATCTTCCATTCTTCTGCCACCAGAGTTCCTTGTAAAATTTTGAAATCTTCGCTTTGACCAGCTTCAAGGATGAGGAGGAGATTGCGATTAAGAGCAAGTTTTGCTTGAATTCTTGTGACAGGCATTTGTTCAAAAATAGCAGTGAGTAGGGCATTTTTTTGGTCAATGACGTTTGTTTCATCATAGAGCACAAAAATAAGTCCCGCCTGTTCTGCTTCTTGATGAGAAACTTTCTTACCGGCAAGTATCCACTGAGAAGCACGGGCCATTCCCACAGCATTAGAAAGTAATTGATGTGAGTGGTAAGGGAGAATTCCCTGTGAGAGATAATTAAAAAAGAGTCCACCTGATTTATGAGCTATGCGAATGTCAGCTGCTAAAAATAAATCAATATCTTGGCCAGAAGCACCTTCACCTAAATCCACAATCACTGTCTGAGGAACTTTTAAAATAAGGCGATTTAAATCAAAAAGTCTTGAGTGAAGTTTCGCTAAATATTCCTTGTCCTGGTTTAGGTATTGATGAGTTTTTTGAAAGGAAGTGGTTTTTTCATTACCTAAAATAATGGAACATATTTCAATTTTATCAAAGGCCCAACTGAGAATGGACTCCAATTCAAAAAGTAATTCGTGAGTAAGGGTTTTGTTTTGGTCAGTGTCTTTGATGTCTATCGCAAGAGTTTTTGTAGTAGGAAGCAAGTAAACTTGCAAAAGATTGTATGTAAAAAGATCATTCATTGGACCGTCCTTGGTTATTTTTGATCTTGCCTAAAAAACCCTAAATGCATCCGAGCATATAGAGTTATTAAAATTCTATAATAATTAAAATTAAATTGAAAAGCATTGTTATGATTAAATAAATTTTACGGAGTGATTCTTCGGCTCTGGTCTCAAAAAGATCACGCTAATTGAGGATTTTAGTGAAAACCCTTAGATTCTAGGTAGCGTTCTGCTTTCATGGCCGCTTGACAGCCAGATCCAGCGGCAGTAATTGCCTGACGAAAGATTGGATCTTGAACATCGCCACAGGCAAAAATTCCTGGAAGATTTGTTTCCGATTGACTGGTGAGTATAAATCCCTGTTCATTTAGTTTTAATTGATTTTGGAGAAAATGAGTATTGGGAGTATGTCCAATAGCATAAAATAGGCCGTGAGTTGATCTTGATTCCACTTTGTTTGTTAATAGGTTTGTAACTTTAAGGCCAGTTACCCCACCTTGATCAAAAAGTATTTCAGAAACTTCACTATTCCAGATCACTTCAATTTTGGGATTTTTTAGTGTGCGATCCTGCATTGCTTTAGAGGCCTAAATTTATCTCTTCTATGAACTAGGAAAACTTTTTCAGCAAATTTAGAAATAAAATTGGCATCTTCCATGGCCGTATCACCACCACCGACTACGTGAACAATTTTATTTTTATAAAAAAATCCATCGCATGTGGCACAAGTGGAAACACCTCGACCAGTGAGTTCTTTCTCCATGGCAAGACCTAAAAATTTAGCACTAGCTCCAGTACTAATAATGGCACTATAGGACTGAAAATTATTTCCATTTGCAGATTGAAATTGAAAGGGAGAATTTGATAATTGGCAGTTTGTAATGGGTTCTTGCAAAAAAACGGCACCAAATTTTTTTGCCTGCTCTCTCATTCGATTAATTAATTCCGGTCCCTGGATGCCTTCGGGAAAGCCCGGAAAATTTTCCACTTCAGTTGTAAGTGTTAGTTGCCCACCAGGTTCTTTTCCTTCAAAAACAAGGGGTTTTAGATTGGCCCTTGCCGCATAGATGGCCGCAGTCAGACCAGCAGGACCAGTACCAACAATAATGAGAGGTTTAATTTCATCTGAGTGATGCATGGGAAATTATTCCTTTTCAGTTACTTCATCAGCTTTTATGGTCGCAGCAGATGTCGTTTCCACACCGAGACGTTTTTTGACCAACAATGGTCGATCATCTCTGTCGGGATTGAGTTGGTAAAAAGCTTCAAGTGAAACTAGAGCCTCAGGGTTTTTTGCCTTTGCTGTTCGCTTAAAAGTTTTTGCTGTAATGATGCATTCATAATTGTAAGAGGTCTCTTCTCTTTTTCGACGAAAATGGGCCATTGCTTTTTGCCTCGCTTATATTTTTAAAATAGAATTAAAATAACTTTTTGCCAAGTTTACACAACTTTTTACAAAAGATCACCCATAACATAAAGACTTAAGTTAAAATAGCCATATGAGAGTTAAATATAGTTATTTTCTACTATTAAGTTTTGGTTTTGGAATTAGTTCTTTTACTTTGGCAATGGAGATTGATAGCACACTAACCACGAGAGTTTTAAAAACCAGTTCCACTAAAAAAACAATTCTCATTAATCGAGGATCAAAGGATGAGATAACACTTGGGATGCAGGCCAAGTTTTCCAGCGAGAGTGGAGTGGTGGCCAGAGGTGTAGTGGTTGATCTAAGTGAAGAAAGATCTATCTGGTCAATGTATCGTTTGGCAAATCCTGATTTAGTAGAAATGGATATGTTACTGACTTTGAAAGTGGCTGAACCCTTGAAACTCACTCAAGATGAGACAAAATCCATCGTTGCTGAAAAATCAATTCCTGGGCTTACTCCAGATCGTTCAGACCAATTATCACTGCCCTTTGAAAATTTAGAAGTTGATGTTCCTGAAAATGCCATTGAAGATGGATTGGTAAGTCAGAGTGAATTAAAAGCTGAAAAAAATTTTGTTCCACTAGAAAAATTTCCTAGACTCATTTTTTTTCAGATTGCATTACAAAGTCTTAATTCATCTACTCAGGCCGCCGATGGAACAACCTATAAGGGTGGACTGGAAATGACAAATATGATGTTAGGTCTTGAGTGGTACTCATCAAAGGCCAATAAATGGTATAGCAAAATTTCCCTTTCTACTTTTTTTCAATACCACTATGAAAATATTTTGTCCTACGAAGGTACCGTTGCTGATTCAAGGTTATATGAAATTGGTGGTGGACTCCATTATTCATTTCTTAGTCCCCATCAGAGTCAAAAATTTATTCCTTCCATTTATGTTTATTTGGCCAAGGGACAAATCAGTGATGCAGTAGCTGGAGGGGAAAGATCAGGAACAGCAGCTCAGGAAGCATCAAGTGTTGAAGGAGATAGTTTGGCCTATGGACTTGGAATGGGGCTAAAGTATTTTTTTCCATCGAGGCTATGTGTGCAAATATTGGGAGAGTATTATAATCGTGAAGATACTTTTGAAGCTGATCCATCAACAAATAATAATACGTGGTCAAGGGCCAGTAATGGACCACGTATTCATTTAGGTATTGGTTACCGATTTTAAAATTTCTTATTTTTCATTTAGATTTATTTTTTTGCCAGTTTATTTTTATATTTTATTTCAACTCTATTTTTAGAAGCTAATTCCCTAGATTTTAATTTATAGGCAACAAAGGGAATGAATCGAGTTAGTTTGATAGAATCATCGCTAGTTGATTGAGATAGACAAGAATTAAATTTAGCAAAATCTTTACCAATAAATTTCTCACATTTTTTCTGTGATTGGACAAGATGTTCTGAGCATTGAGAAAGAAAGTTTTCTCCTTGATCATCTGATAGAACAAGACCAATACCACTGAAAAGTTTATCTTCAGCTTGTAATTTTTCTTTAAAAGTTTTTGCCTCTTTTTTTGATCTGGCCGATTGAAGAATGAGTTTTGCCATTTTGATGTCGGAATTTGAACTAATCACTATGGGAATTTGTTGAAAGGATATTTGTTTTTTTGAAGCAGTGGTGCGAAGATTTTTTTTATCTCTTTTTTGGTGATGAGCATGTATTTTTACTTTTTCAGTGACGAGTCTTCTGGCAAGGTCAACACAGAGAGGCCTAAACTGATCTGCTTGAGGAGTGATAGAAAAACTTTTTTGATGAATGAGAATTATTAATAACATAAGAATGAGTGTGACATTTTTCATTGTATCCCCCAAAAGTAAAAAAGAATCTTTCTTTATGTAAATTAAAGATGCATGAAAGGTGCCAAAGTTTTATGAGGATTATTTCTTTAAAATTTAATACTTTAGATCATATTTAGAAAATGTTGTTACAGTGTGAATGTAAAACGTTCTAGATTCTGACTAAAAAATAATCACTTTTTAGAAAGAAATTTATTTTTGTACACTAATTTAGTGTTTTTAAAAATGGTTTTTCAATTGATGAATGGCTAAATCCAATAGTCGAATATATGATGGAAGATAATATTATTTATTTATAATGTTATCTTCCAATTAAATTTATCTTCCAAATAGATTTGAAAAATCTTCTTTTGTTTTTCCAGCTTCTTTCATCGAAATTCTGCAAATAACTGTTCCACTATTTGATGAAGAAGGATCGCTAAGGTATTCAGTTCCATCAGCGTCTTGCTTGTTTTCAGGTGAAAGTTTAACGTTATTTAAAACAACTTCGCTTTCTTGATCAAGTCCAAGTCCCAAATTCGCTGAGCTTGTTGATGTTGATGAACTTTGATTATCGCGAAGTGTAATACTTGCAATTTGTCCATTTTCTTCGTTTGCTGTAAGGCTTACACTGCCTCTACCTTCATAAGCTTTAACTGTTGATCCCGCTGTTACAAAATCAATTGATTGAAATTTTTGGATGATATATCCATCTTCTCTTACTTGGCATTCCATATGAAATCCACCAGCAGAAAATGCATTGATTGATAGTAAACTTAGTACAGATAATGTGGTCAATTTTAAATAATTCATAATACGTCCTTTAAGAAAAAAAATTACTGATAATTAAAATGTAACTTGAAAATGGACTTCCTAGTTGGAACTAAGTTTATTTTTCAGATATAAAAAATTATCCTGAATTTTTTTCAGATCAAGGGAGAACCATCGAAGGGAAGAAGTGTTAGATTTTTGTTATATATTTTATTTTCACTTTTTAAAATGGGTCTTAGGATATCCTGACACATGGAGCGAAAAGTTGTATATTTTCCTCCAAGAATTACCTGACATCTTGGGTGTGGTCGGAAAATTTTATGGTAGCGACTGGTTTTTCCACGATCATTTTTTGCACTGTCTTCTTTTACCAGCGGTCTAATTCCTGCAAAACTTCCCTGTATGAATTGACTTTCAAAATTTCCATATGTATCTCGACGAAGTTGAGAATCGGGAAAGTAATGATGAAAAGATTGAAGTAAATATTGTGTTTCCTTATGACTAATTTCAGCACTTGCTGGAGATTCATTTTGATCCCATGGTTCTTCAGTGGTGCCAAGAAGAATTTTATCAGAGTAGGAATTGCAAAAAATCACTCTACCCATTTTGTCTTGCATAACGATATTGTAATCTAAAGGCTTTTTTAAAATACTTGGTGATAACCATAGGTGACTTCCTTTAGACAGAAGCATTTTATTTTTCCAGTTAGGAAATCCAATCTTAGGTAATAATTGATCAGTAAAAGGACCTGTACAAAAAACTAAGTGGGCACAGCTTATATTTTTTTCGATATTAGAAACTGATTGGTATTGTAATTTTAATTGCAAGAAAAGACTGTTCCTTTCATTTAATTCGTAAACATATTTAAGATTTGTGGATGAGGTAGCGTGGATATTAGGAAATTGTAATGCATGATGGATGCAGTATAGGGCAAGTTTTTGATCATCAACTACAGCATCGGAGTAAAATCCACTGCCTAAAAGGTTTTCTGATTTTAATTGCGGAACTAATTCTAGAGTTTTCTCTTTAGGGTAGACACCTGTTCTTGGAGGGGAAAAATCACTGAGAAAATCATAGAGAAACATGCCTGCTTGGATTTCCCATTTTTTGTAAGGGGAATCTTTAAAAATAGGGAGTAAAAATTGACGGGGTTTACAAAGATGTGGAGCAAGTTTTAACCATATTTTTTTTTCCTCAAGAGCTTCTTTAACTAAGGGAAAGTCAAAGTTTTGAAGGTATCTCACTCCGCCGTGAAGCATTTTTGAGCTTTTAGAGGAAGTTTGTCCTGAAAAAAAATCGTCTTTTTCTATAAGTAAGGTTTTTAATCCATGAAGGGCAGCATCTCTTAGGACTCCAGCACCATTAATACCACTTCCAATAATGACTAAATCATAATGTGAATTTAGATTGTTGAAAGGGGTGGCAAAATTTCTTTTCTCAGACATACTGGTTGTCCCGTCAGAAGAATAGTTGTTCTATTTTCGGCCTTATCTTCTCTAAGGACCTGCCAATTCATCTTTAGTATAGCATTGGCCCCAAGTTTTATGGCCTTTTCCTTGAGATTAGAAAAAATTTGATGATTAATGTTTTGGATTTCATCTGCGCAGTAGGATTCTATTAATTCAGTTTCTGTAATAGGTTCAAAGGATTTTTCAATAGATCGACCATTAATTAAATCTAATTGAGTTGCTAGAAATTCATCTTGATCTCCACCTTCTTCCTTTGATTTTAATGCTTGATTTGTTTTTAATGAACCTTTATTTATTTTTTCATCTAGTATTGGATTTTTTGAATAGATGTCTGAATCAAAAAGTGACATTTTAACTGGCAAAAAACGTAGTTTATTGGCCATAAAAACTAGGGTAAATTCACTGAGTCTAGGTAGGAGTAGATGGCCATTTGATAGGCTTCTTAAAAGAATTTCAATTTCAAAGTCTTTCTGCAGTATGGAATTTTCCTTTAGGGTTTGAAGAATGTAATCCTTATCAGTTTCCCTTTCAATACCCTCTATGAGTAAAGTAAAACTAGGATAATTTTCTATGGGGACATTTTTAGAGGTTAATGTTTCTAATTCTTCTTTTAGTTCATGAGCAAATTCTGGCAATTTAGCATAGCTTTCCATTTGCCCTTGAGATTGCTGGTTTTCAATTTGTTCAACTTGTTTAATTTCCTTTTGTTGATGGGAAAAGTCTGCTACTACAAAATCCTCAGCAATAATTTCTTCGTCAATTTTATCTTCTATTTCAGAATCATTATTGAATTCAACTTCTTTTTGATCTTGAAAATTTTCCCTGTGAGGTAGGATCACTTCATTTATCTCAAATGGAGGAGATACATTTTCTAATACTTGAACATCCTCATGATGTAAGGGTGGAATAATTTCATGATCATTATAGTTATCTAATATGTTGGGAGGTGGATCATTTTCTAATTCCACTTCAGTTAAAAAAGATGGAGGTTGATGTGGAAGTGTCGGTGTTTTTCCATCCTCGAGATCGGGCAGTTCTGGCGGATTAAGAGGATGATCCATGGGAGGGAGATCATCTATTCTTGTTAAGTCACCAGATGATTTTTCAGTTTTTGTTTTTTTTGTCATAAGTTTTTAAGTGCCGTGGCAGTGTTTAAATTTTTTGCCTGAGCCACAGGGACAGGGGTCGTTGCGCCCAGCTTTAAGTTCGTTTCGCACAAGTGGAGCACTGCTTATTCCCATGGGTCCATTTATCATTTTTTTTGTTTGTTGAGCTGCCTGTCTTTCCTGTTGCTCTTGGCGTTCCTGCTGTTTGCGGTGTGCTTCTAGCTGAGCTTCAAGTGCTTCCTGCTGTTTTTTTTGTAGTTCTTCCACCTCTTGAGCTGTATATAAACGAATGGTAAAAAGAGTATCAACAATTCCTTTTTTAATATTTTGTCTCATCATATTAAATAATTGGAATCCTTCTCTTTTATATTCAACCAGTGGATCCTTTTGGCCATAGGATCTTAAACCTATTCCATCTTTTAATTGATCCATAGCTAGTAAGTGATCCTTCCACATGGAATCAAAAGTCGATAGGAGTACCTCTCTTAGAGTAAGTTTCACCTGTTCCGGATCATATTGATTAAATTTATCCTGAAGAAAATTTTTGGCCAATTGTCTCACATATAAAAATAGATCCCCGTCATGTTCGCTCAGGCATGTTTGGACAACAAGTTCCTTTTTAAAATGAAATGAGGCTTCAAAAAAATGATTAATTCCCACCCAATCCCACTCAGAGGCACTGGATTTTTCATTGGGAACAGTTTCTGCAACGAGATCCATGGCCACATCATCGACAAATTGATCAACTAATTCGCGATTTCCAATATCCTGTAAAATATCACGTCTTAATCGGTAGATTGTTTTACGTTGTTCATTCATGACATTATCGTAATCTAATAAATGTTTTCTAATATCAAAGTTATGGGCCTCTACTTTTTTTTGCGCCTTTGCAATGGCATTAGAAATCATGCGATGTTCTATGGGCTCGTCATCCTTCATTCCCATGGTCATCATGATACTTTTAATCCGATCACTTCCAAAAATTCTCATGAGGTCATCTTCGAGTGATAGAAAAAATTTTGATTTTCCAGGATCTCCCTGCCTACCAGATCTACCTCTTAGTTGATTATCAATTCTTCTTGCTTCGTGACGTTCTGTTCCTAAAATAAATAATCCGCCGGCATTTTTCGTATCTTCAGAGAGCTTAATATCTGTTCCTCGTCCTGCCATATTTGTAGCAATAGTGACAGCACACTTTTGCCCAGCATTGGCAACAATAGTTGCTTCCCTTTCATGTTGCTTGGCATTTAATACTTCGTGGGGAATCTTTTTTTGATTTAAGAAATTAGAAATAATTTCGGAACTTTCAATAGAAATTGTTCCCACTAAAACAGGTTTCCTTTATTATAACATTCCTCAATGAGTTTACTTGCTGCTTCATACTTTGCCTTTTTCGAAGAAAAAATAATATCGGCCTGGTCATCTCTAATCATAGGTAGATTAGTTGGAACAACCACCACTTCGAGATTATAAATTTTTCGAAATTCTTCAGCCTCGGTATCAGCAGTTCCAGTCATTCCTGATAATTTACCATATAACCTAAAAAAGTTTTGAAAGGTGATGGAGGCAAGAGTTTGATTTTCTCTTTTTATTTTTACGCCTTCTTTGGCCTCCACTGCTTGATGAAGTCCATCAGACCATCTTGATCCCGTTTTTAAACGTCCTGTAAATTCGTCCACGATGATGACCTGATCATCTTTAACCACGTAGTTCACATCCTTGTGAAAAAGTGAGTGTGCCTTTAGTGCCTGATTAACGTGGTGAACTACTTCAATATGTTGTGGTTCATATAGATTAGGAATTTTTAATATTTCCTGAATTTTTAAAACGCCATCATCAGTTAAAATGGCGGTGTGGTGTTTTTCATCAGATTTAAAATGTACTTCTTTAATGAGCTGTCTCACCACTTTATCAATAGTGTAATAAGATTCAATATCGCCTTCTGAAGGTCCTGAAATAATTAAAGGAGTTCTCGCTTCGTCAATTAGTATGGAATCCACTTCGTCCACGATACAAAAGTGGTGTTGTCTTTGCACATATTGAGCGAGATCAAATTTCATATTGTCTCGTAGATAATCAAAGGCAAACTCGTTATTTGTACCATAGGTAATGTCGGCATTATAGGCGGCTTGACGCTCTTCATCTTCCAAATCATGAATAATGATACCTACACTTAGTCCTAACCACTCAAAGAGATGCCCCATCTCTTTGCCATCTCGTTGAGCAAGATAATCATTTACAGTGACTAGGTGTGCGCCTTTACCAGAGAGTGCATTTAAATAAAGGGGGAGTGTGGCCGTAAGAGTTTTTCCTTCTCCCGTTTTCATTTCCGCAATTTTCCCCTGGTGAAGAAAAATTCCTCCAGCTATTTGTACATCGAAATGTCTCATTTTCATGACTCTCTTTGAAGCCTCTCTAATGGTGGCAAAAGCTTCAGGAAGAATGTCTTCTAATGTATTATTATTTTGTAATTTTTCTTTTAACTTGGGAGTTTGTGCCTTTAATTCATCATCACTCATGGCACTAATTGTTGGTTCAAGATCATTTACTTTTTTTAATAGAGGTTTTATAAGAGAAATGTCTCGGTCATTTTTTGTTCCAAAAATGGATTTCATAATTTGATGCAGCATAAAATTCTTTTACCTTTATAAATATATTGATATTGCTTTTGATTTTTAGTTTTCTATTACTTTATTCTAAAACTATTTTAACTCTAAAAAAGAATATTTTTTGCTCTATTCTAAGATAAAATAAAATGGGTCTACTGGGACTCCATTTATTCTAACTTCGTAATGCAAATGGGGCCCAGTAGAATGTCCTGTACTACCGACATTAGCTAGGAGCGTTCCTCTTTTGATTCGTTGACCGGTTTTGACATGTAATTTTTCTGAGTGCGCGTATAATGTTTCAATTCCGTATCCATGATCAATTTGCACGTGTTTTCCAAATCCTGGTTTTATTCCTGAAAAGAGAACAATACCATCGGCCGGAGAAGTAATTTGTGCTCCACTAGGGGCACCCACATCAATTCCCTCGTGCATTTTAAGATGTCCTGTATAGGGATTAATTCTTGGGCCAAAATAACTGGTAATCCATCCATTAACAGGCATGAGCATGGGAGTAGAATTAAGCATGGAATCTCGGTCAAGGAGATATTCATCAAGCTCGTGTAGTTTTTGTTCGAGGTGATTATTTGCCTGTCGAATGATATCAAATTGATAATCAAAAATCGCCAGTAATTTAGCTACTTCATGGCTTCTTTCCACAAGAGTAGAAAAAAGTTCATTTACTTTATAATTGTCAGTAATGCCATAGAGATTAAGCAGTCTCTGTTGATGTGTTTTTACAAGTTGATTAAAATGGGGATCATTATTTCTTTTTTCAGCAACTAAATTTTCAAAAATGGGGCCCTTAAACTCCAGTTGAGACAAACTGGATTCTTTTATTTTTTCAGATATATTTTCGGGAATAATTGCTTCTCCCATTTTATTTTTAGAGTCGGAGATTGTGGCATGGACAGGACTGATAATAGTTAAAAAACTGATGAATTTTTTTAGATTATTATTTTCAAAAAGACTCGTGGATTTATTGGCCTCTTCACTAACTGGAGGAACTACCTGTTCTTGCTCAGGTTGGTTTATTTTGATTGATTCAGATTCATTAGTAGGAGTTTCGACACTATTTTCGAACTTAGTACTTGGTTTTGATTTTCTTTTTTGATATTTTCCACTTTCAGTTTTTTCAGGATTTGAAATTGGTTTTTTTTCCATTTCATCTGGACCAAAATCTAGGGAAGGGTTATTAGTAACTTTACTACTTGGAATGACTACTGCTGCTGCTGAAGTGGAATCATCAATAATATTTTGATTTTGTTCTTGAATAACTTGGAGTGTTTCAAAATAACTTTTTGTTAATTTTTCTCTTTCCAAACCTGTGATCGTGCGAAGTTTTTGTTCAAAAATAGACATGCGATCCACGTCATTACCTAGAGAATTGATTTTTAATTGAAAGATCTGCATTTGCTCGCGGAGCTGCTTATTTTCAAGAGCAATATGTTTATTATCCACGAGATTTTGCATGAGATGCCAGTAGTCGACAAAAATAATTCCCAAAAAGAGGATGAGAAAAAAAGCCAAAAAAGAAAGAAGTCTCACCACCATAATAGGAATGCGAAGAGACTTAATCTTCTGGCTTTTTTCCGGCACGAGCATCAGGGTGTAGTATTTATTCATAATATAATAATTTTAAATAATTTATTTTAGTCTGGTTGCTAGATTTCGATCAATTTCATCGAGAAAACCTTCCGTTGTCAGGTATTGATTTTCTGTTAAATTTTCTCCATGTAAACAAAGAGCAAGATCCTTAGTCATTTTTCCAGCTTCAACGGTTTTAATACAAACATCTTCTAGAGTTTTGCAAAATGTATCTAGATCTTTGTTACTATCTAATTTCGCTCTAAATTCCAAACCTCTGGTCCAGGCAAAAATAGAAGCAATAGGATTTGTCGATGTTTTTTTACCCTGCTGATGAAGTC
>Ga0247844_1002288_pt1 | contig 31753 bp, 23 predicted proteins | sample LaCtaG_FD_192421 | JGI IMG/M metagenome (GOLD analysis project Ga0247844, IMG submission 192421) | Freshwater microbial communities from meromictic Lake La Cruz, Castile-La Mancha, Spain - LaCruzMarch201714.5m_1 | ecosystem: Environmental > Aquatic > Freshwater > Lake | place: Spain: Castile-La...
AACTCGTCGCGGACCAGCGGGTCGAGGCCGGAGAAGGGCTCGTCGAGCACCAGCAGCTCGGGGCGGTAGGCGAGGGCGGAAACCAGGGCGGCCTTCATCCGTTGGCCGCGGGAGAGGTGCTTCAGCTTGCGCTCGCCGGGCAGGCCGAACTGCTTGCGCAGCGAGCGTTCGAGATCGCTGTCCCATTTCGGATAGAGCGGGCGGCACCACGCGAGGAACTGGTCGACGGTCATCCAATCGGGCAGCTCCATGCCTTCGGCGACGTAGCCGATGCGGGCGAGCTGGGCGGGGCCGAGTTTCCGCGAGTCGGTGCCGAGGATCTTGACGTGGCCGGATGAGGGGCGGAGCAGGTTGAGGGCGATTTTGAGGGCGGTCGATTTCCCCGCGCCGTTCGGGCCGAGCAGGGCGGTGATCGATCCGGCGGGCACGCGGAACGAGGCGTGGCGCAGCGCCCACGAGCGGGAGAAACGGCGGGTGACCTGGTGGAATTCGAGGAGCGGGCTCATGATTTCGGGAGAGTGCGGCGGAGGGCTTCGAGGATTTCTTCGGGCGTGAGGCCGAGCAAGGAGGCCTGGCGGATCAGGTCGCGGCAGGCGGGGGCGAGTTGGTCGAGCAACTGGTCGCGCGAGGAGCCGGCGGGTTTGACGACGACCATCCCGGCGCCGGGGCGGCTGGCGAGGAAGCCGGTGTCGCGGAGTTCGAGCACCGCCTTGTGCGCGGTGGTCGGGGAGATTTTGAGCTCCTGGGCGAGGACGCGGACGGAAGGGAACATTTCGCCCGCCGCCATTTCACCGGTCAGCACCGCGCGCTGGACGGCCTTCACGAGCTGGTCGGAGACCGGCACGCCGTCGAGAAGCTGGAAGCGGAAGGGGAGCATGCGGGGGTCGGTCGGGTGTCAACCGTAACAGGACGACTGATACAGTGAGGTGGGGGCATGGCAAGGGGAAATTTCGGGAGCGGAGGGGGCTTGGCGACGGCCGAAGGTGATGCTGGCCTGCGGGACGGAGGACATTAGGTCCTGCCGCTCAGGTTCTTCAGGGGTCGAGCGGGGACGAGGTGGCATATTTGCGAGCCGCTTCGAAGTCGTCCTCAAATTCGGCCTGCAGACTCGATGAAAGCGAGTTGAACCACTCCGCGGCGGCATCCGGAGCGCTCCGGCCCCACGCCTCAACCAGCACGCTACGTGGCCACTCGGCCTGCTCCTCCGGGACGGATTCGAGGAGTTGGGCCATCTCGCCGCCACGTCCCGTTTCGACGGCAGCGACGGCGGCACCACCCAATGCAAGACCAGGATGGGCGGAGTCGAGTGCCGCCCGGAAGCCGCGGGCTGGATCGATCACGACGAGCCGACGATAGAAATCGGATGCGAGATCATCCGGCGCTTTTGGGGGGGCTCCCGACCCGACCGAACGGCCGCCGGACTCGCGACACGATTGCTCAAAGAGATTCAGGCCCTCCTCGGAAGCGGTTCGGACGAGTTCGTTAGCGGCAAGGGCCTTGAAGTAGAGACCTTCTTCGCCGGGCCAGTGTATCTTGCTCTGGTGCCGCTGCAAGATCCCGATAATCTCCCGCGCGTCGGACTGGGCCCAGCGTCGAACGAGGAATTCCATTGCTGCGAAGGATAGTGGTCTTCCTTGACGATTTCGCGGAAAAGGAGGGGTAACTCTTCGCGGTTCGCTCCGAGGATCCGTCCCGCAAGTTCCTGGCTCACGAGGTCGTCATCGAGGTTGCGATTCTCCGAGATGATCAATAGCTCGCGGACCTGTTCGCTCCTCGATACATTTTTCGCGCTGGGAGTGCCGCTGGTGGACCGGGTGTCGTGGTCGATATCTGATCGCGTCCGGACCTTGCCGGGCACTGTGTTGGTAACGCCGACCGCTGGTGCTCCGGCGTCTGGTGCCGTGAGCCGACCGAACCCAAAACCAATTGCGGCGGCGACCAGTCCAGTGAACAGGAGAGAGCGAGACGATAACATGGGCGGACACTAGAGCGTCCCTCAGCGGCGACGAGTAAAAGATGACCTGGGTCTTTTGCCCGCAATGGGCTGCAGGGGAGAGCTTCGTGGCCGGGTGAACGGATGGCCGCGAGAAGCACGCAACTTGCAAAGTTGCGCTACGTCGGCTTCGCCGGGTATCGTTGGAGAACCTGGTCAGGCCCGTGACCCCGGAGCGAAGCGTTCACGCGAACGAATCGGGTTCCGGACCGGGGTCGGTGTTCGCATCGTAGGTGATCGCGCTCGTTCCGAGATGACGCCAGAAGAGGAAGGCGCTGATGCAAGTGAGCAGAAGGAAGACCGCGAGAAGAATCCCTGAAATCCTCAAGGCATAGTCGAGGGAGTCTATGAACTGCACGGGATCGAAGCTGCCAACGAGTCGCGATATGCCGATGAGATCGTGAATCGCAAAAAGGAACGACCACATCGCCGCGCCGGGTAGCAGTATGAGCAGAAAAAATGCGAAGTGCAGCAAGCGTGCCCGGAGCAAAGGCCGGGCGAACCAGATCATGACCCCGAGGATCCAGAGAAACACCAGCGACCAGAATGGCAGGGTTCCGGTATCCATCGGGAACCAAGCTCTGTACCAGGGGGCAAAGGTGTGCGCGATCACGGCCCGCATCCTTTCAATTGCGGCGCTGGCTGGCAACGGCGCAGAGAAGGCTTGCGGCAAGTCCACTGCGCTGAAGCTACGAGGACCGGGGATTCCGCAACCACCGTTAGACCAGCTTGGCTTTGACCTGCTCGATCTCCTCGGTGAGCGCTTCCCAGCGGGTGATCGAGGCTTCGAGGCGCTGGGTGACTTGCTCGACGGTGTTGCTCACCAGCCGGAACTTGGCGGGGGAGGCGACGACTTCGGGCTTCGAGAGATCCGCGGTGGCGTTGGCCTGGGCGGCTTCGAGGTCGGCGATGCGCTTTTCCAGGGTGACCAACTCGTCTTCTAACGGCTTGAGGACCTGGGTGCGGAGTTGGCGCTGCTCGGCCTCGATTCGCTTCTGGTCCTTGCGGCTCGGGGCGGCGACGGGCTTGCCGGGGTTCGCCTTGGCTTCGGCGGCGGCGGTCGCGGCGGCGGCGCGTTGGGAGAGGGTGGCTCCGCCCTTTTCGTCGGCGGTCTTTTCGAGGTAGTAGGTGATGTTTCCCTCGAACAAGCGCGGGCTCTCGCCGGGGCGGAACTCGAGGGTCTTGTGGACCACGGGGTCGAGGAAGGCGCGGTTGTGGGAGACGATCATCACGGTGCCGGCGTAGTCGGCCAGCGCGCGCTGGAGGACCTCCTGCGACTGCATGTCGAGGTGGTTGGTCGGTTCGTCGAGGATCAGGAAGTTGGCCGGGGCGACCAGCATGCGGACCAGCGCGACGCGGGAGCGCTCGCCGCCGGAGAGGACGCCGACCTTTTTGAAGACATCGTCGCCGCGGAACAGGAAGCAGCCTAACAGGTTCCGGCAATACGGCGCGGACTCGCGGCTGGCGACCTCGCTGACGGTTTCGAGCACGGTCTTGGTGGGATCGAGCTCGTCGGCGTGGTTCTGCGAGAAGAAGGAGGTGGCGACCTTGAGGCCGAAGTTGTGCTCGCCGTCATCGGGCGCTTCCTGGCCGGTGATGATGCGGCAGAAGGTCGATTTGCCGGCACCGTTCGGGCCGACGATGGCCATGCGTTCGCCGCGGTTGATCTCGAAGTCGAAGCCCTTGAAGACGTTGAGCGCGCCGTAGGACTTGGAGACCTTGTCGAGCTTGGCGACGAGGTTGCCGCTGTTCGGTGGCGGCGGGAAGCGGAAGTTCATCACCGCGTCGGCGGCTTCCGGGGCGGGGATGCGCTCGATCTTGTCGAGCATCTTGATCCGCGACTGGACGAGGGTCGCCTTGTTGGCGGAGGCGCGGAAGCGGTCGATGAAGCGCTGGATGTCGGCGATCTCGCGCTGCTGGGCGGTGTATTGCTTGAGCTGGATCTCGCGGCGCAGCACCGACTCGGTCTCGTAGTAAGTGTAGTTGCCCGAGTATTCCTCGCAGCGGCCGTGGTGGAAGGCGAGGGTGCGGGTGCAGAGGGTGTCGAGCAGGGCGCGGTCGTGGGAAATGAGGAGGATCGCGCCGGGGTAGTTGACCAGATAGGCCTCGACCCAGCGCTGGGTGCCGATGTCGAGGTGGTTGGTCGGTTCGTCGAGCAGCAACACCTCGGGCTCCTGGAGGAAGAGCTTGGCCATGGCGATGCGCATCTGCCAGCCGCCGGAGAAGTGGCCGCAGTCGCGCTCGAAGTCGCTCTTCGAAAAGCCGAGGCCCTGGAGGACGGACTCGACCTTCGGCTTCATGCGGGCCGGGTCGGTGTCGTCGAGCAGCAGTTCGAGTTCGCCGATTTCCTCGAGCAGGTCGCCATACGGCGAGGAGCGGGGGTCGAGCTTTTCGAGTTCGGCGGAAAGGCGCTCGATCTTTTCCTGGAGCGCCATCGTTTCCCCGAAGGCGCGCATGGTTTCGTCCCACAGGCTGATGCCTTTCACGTGGATGCCTTCCTGGGGCAGGTAGCCGACGCGGCAGCCGCGGGGGACGACGACCTTGCCGCCGGAGACCTCGACGATCCCGGCGATGGCCTTCATCAGCGTGGATTTCCCGGCACCGTTGTGGCCGGCGAAGGCGATGCGCTCCCGGGGGAGGATCGAGAAGGTGAGATCCGAAAAAAGGACACGGGCGCCATATTCGACGCGGAGATTGTGGACGGAAAGCATGCGGCGGGCGGAGACTTGCGGGCAGAAGGGACTCGGTCAAGGGAGGGCTTGCCTCAGAATCCCCGGTTTTCCCGGGTTCCGGCCCGGTGGCGGGCCTCGGTGATGCCCCGCTGATTTCGGCGAGTAACCGATCACTTCCTTAGATCAGAGGGTTCTCACAGGCCAGTTCCGGAAATGAGGAGAAATCGCGGTCTGCTGACCAGAGTTTCCTCACCCGGTGATGGAGGCAGATCGCCGCGATTCTGGCGTCATGAATCTTCGGCCCCTTGATCATTCCCGCCGTTGCCTGTGCGGCGAGTTTTTCGAAATAGCCAGGGCCTTCGCCAATCAATCTTAAGCCGGGACTCGCTTGCCAGGCCTCAATCGTCGCAAGCGCCGTGGCGATCGGTGTCGGCGGATCGTAGATCTTGGGATGCGTCGTGATCGCGAGGAATTCGTGGACGCTCGGCCAAGGGATGGCCCAGGGCGCACCGGAATCTGCAAGCCCGGTAACGACTAACAGCGCCTTCTCGTGCCAAGGAGAGTCTTCACGGTGGGCATGGACCAGGATGTTGGTGTCAATGGCGATCATGAGTAGATCGCATCACGGATCTGTTCCCACGAGGCGCCTTCAAACTCCCGGCTCAATCCGTTGCCTGTGAAGGTAACCGGCTTGACCCGGGCCGTCGGCACCGGCTGGTCCAAGGTCGCCGCCAACGACTCCTCAATCAAGGCCCGGAGAGTGACCCGCCTCTCACGCGCCCGCGCCTTGGCACGAAGCAGAAGGCTATCAGCAATCTCAATGGTCGTCTTCATATGGGTGACCATATCAGTTGCTGAAAGTCTGTCAACGAGCGCTCCACCGGGGTTCAGTCGTTCGAATGGGCGGTCCCGGCTTTTGAAACTTGCAGTGGTTTGTGCGAGGGTGCAAGATTCCGGAAAGAAAGTTCGTTAATTATGAGCGTGAGAGCGTTGATCATTTTTCTGGCCATGGTGCGGCTCGCGCCGGGGGCGGCGGATTTCTGGGATTTGCCCCCGATCCGGTATTCGGACACGAAGGCGGAGGACTCGCTGACGCGGCTGGCGGCGGATCTGGCGTCGGGGGCGAAGCGGGTGGAAGGCGCGACGGGTTTGGAGCGGCTGCGGTTTGTCCTGAAGGAGCTGAGGGTGCCGGAGGAATCGCAGATGATGGTGTTTTCCAAGACCAGCCATCAGAACGCGCTGATCCACCCGAAGAACCCGCGGGCGCTGTATTTTTCAGAGGAGGCCTACGTCGGCTACGTGCCGGGCGGGGCGATCGAGGCGGTGGTGGTGGACCCGCGGCTGGGGCCGGTGTTCTATTTGATCGAGGCGGGCGGACCGGGCGGGTTGAAGATCGAGCGCGACCTTTCGAACTGCATGTCCTGCCACGGCACGGCACGGACCGAGAACGTACCCGGACTCCAGGTGCGCTCGGTGTATCCGAATGCCGACGGGCATCCCTTGCTGGCGATGGGGACGAGCCATGTGACGCACGAGACCCCGCTGGCGGAGCGCTGGGGTGGCTACTACGTGACGGGCCGTAGTTCATCGCCGCATCTGGGGAACCGCACCTACGAGGAGGACGGGCCGGATGATGCGCGGCCGAGCGATCTGGCGGATTTGAAAGCGATGTTCGACGTCGCGAAGTATCCGCGGGCGACCAGCGACATCGTGGCGCTCATGGTGCTGGAGCACCAGTGCCAGATGCATAACCTGCTGACGGCGGCGTCGCTCCAATACCAACGCACCCATTTCCTGAGCCGGGCGCTGGATCCGGCGGCCGACCCCGATCAGGGCTCGGCGGGGCGGGTGGCGGACGGGATGGCGGAGAAGATTGTCGCGTGCCTTCTTTTCAAGGATGAAGCGGACCCCGGTGACGGGATCGAAGGCGGGGAGGATTTCCAGAAGGCGTTTACCGCGCGATTTCCGCGGACGAAGTCGGGCGAGTCGCTGGCGGACTTCCACCTCTACAACCGGATGTTCAAGAACCGGTGTTCCTACATGATCTACTCGCGGAGTTTCCGCGACTTGCCGCCGCGGGTGAAGCAGGCGGTGCTGGCGCGCTTGAAGGCGGCGCTGGCCGGGGAAGACCCGGTCTTCGACTGGCTGAAGGCGTCGGAGCGGAAGAGGATCGAAGCGATCCTCGCGGAGACGCTGCCGGAGTGGGTGGGTTGAGGGAAAAAATCGGCACCGGCCGGACGATGGGAAGGACGCGTTGGGGGGGAGTAACGCGTCCTCCGTCACCGCCGGCCGGCCCGGTTTTCGGGGGGAGCGGGTGAGGGTGAACAGGACCTCGGAATTATTGGGCGTCGACTCCGCCGAGCTGGGCGCGGATCTCAAGCTTGCGGTCGACGACGAAAGTGACGTGGTGGAGGCGGTCGATGCCGAAGGGAGTCTCGGTCAGAAGCTCCATGGTGTAGGTGCCGTCGTCCGTAAGGGCGGTATCGTAGTCGGAGACGGTGAGCATCCGGCTGTCGCTGCGGTCCTGGTCGAGGATGAGGACGGAGCCGGTGACCCGGGTGCCGGCGGTGTTGAGCTGGGGCCCGCCTTTGTAGACCTGGATCCAGGTGTTGCTGCGTGGATAGAGGTCGTTGAGGTTGACGGTGAGGGCCGGAGCGTGGAAGCGGACGCGTTCGCCGGGGGCGATGCCTTGGATGGTGCCGGAGGCGACGGGCCAGACCTGGACGTGGGCGGTGGCGAGCTGGGTCTGCTCGGCGCTGTCATCCCCGAGAGCATGGATGACGAAGTGCTCTTCGCCGGTGGCGAGGGTCGCATCGGCGGCCTTGAGATTGGTGACCGCGAAGGTTTGCTCCGAAGTGCCATTGGCGATCAGGTAGCTGCTGGAAAGAGGAGTTCCAGAGAGTGCCTGCGCGGCCGGGATCGACTTCTGGGCACCCTTGTAATTGGCGATGTGATGCTCGAGCAGCACGCGGGTGGATGCTTCCGGGAGACCGGCTCCGCTCAGCAAGCCGGAGACGTTGAAGGTCACGGTGAAGGGTTGGTCGGCGCGGGTGCGGGGCACGGCGCTGTAGGGATCGAGCGTCCGGATGCTGATGGCGGCGGAGGGCAGGTAAGCGCCGACGAGCTTCTGGTCGAGGAGGTGGTCCTTGGCGGTGGCCTGCTCGATGGTCCAGAGTTGGAAGAGCGCGCCGTCCTGCTCGAGCGGGAGTTGCGACGGGCCGTTGCCGACCGGCACCACGGGCATCGACCAGACGACGCCGGTGGTCTTTTGCTGCTGGCGGATGAAGTTCACGAATCCTTCTCCCGCGGCATGGGCGTGGGAGCAGAGGAGGGTGCCGAGAAGAAGATACGTTTTCATTGGATGGAGGCGACGGGGGTGGTGGGTTCGGTGCGAACGGAGATGGGGCCGCCGAGGTGGACGGCGACGATGACTTTGCCGTTCTTTTTCCAGAAGTCGTGGCGGCTGGGAGGGATCGGGGTCTTGCCGGCGGCCTGGTCGAAGGTGACTTCTTCGGTGAAGAGCCAGCCGCGGTTGACGGTGAGGAAATCGATCCAGGAAAGCAGGGTGCCGACGGGCTTTGCCCCGACCCGGTTGCTCAGGGCGGCGGGGATGTGGAGAACGGCACCCTTGGGGACGAGGGTCCAGTTGTTGCCATCGCTGAGGATGTCGGACTGCTTGATGAGCGATTGTTCGCCTGGGCGGGCGACCTTTGCTTCGGCACCGGCGACCGGTTGGACGAGGGCAACGGCGGGGGCTGACTTCTGGCGAGCCGCGATTTCCTCGGGCGTGATGCGGTCGGTCATGGCGGGCGCCGCGATGGCGGCACCGGCGAGGGAGGTCAGGAGGAACAGGGTGGTTTTCATCGGGGGGAGATGAGTGTTTGAGGAGGGGAGTTATTCGAAGGTGACCAGCACCACCAGGTCTTGAAGGTCGAAGCCGGAGGCGGTGGTGTTCGTCTGGCCGAGTTCCATCAGGAGGATGAGGTCGCGGTCGCCGATCTTAACCGTCTTGGTCGAAGTGTTCATGTAGGGCTTGAGGAAGCTTTCGATGGAGCTTCCATTCAGAGCGGGGACCGTGGATGGCACGCGATCGCCGTTTTTCAGCATGATCAGATTCGGCGTGGCGGAGTTGGTTCGGTAGAGAGGGAGCCAGGCACCGCTGCGCCAGCCGCGACCACCGAAGTTGATGGTGTCACCCGCCTTCACGGTGGTATCGAGGACCACGGTGGATGGGTTCACGCCGGTCTGAAGGCCGTAGAAAACCCGCGAGAAGGTGGAGCTGTTCTTGCTCCACATCACTTCGACCGGGAGGAACTTGGTGGCGGTTTCCTGGAAGGAGGCGCCGAGCACCCGGACACGCATCTTCAAGTCCTTCTTCGGCTTGATGATGTTCGGCGGGAGGATGTCGACCACACTGGTGACCGGGGCCGGGTATTCGATCTGCCAGGTCAACTGGGAGCGGGTGCCGGTGCGGACGAGGTCGCGGTCGACGGACAGCTTGCCGGTGGGGATCTTGACTTCGGTGGCGGAGACGTTGCCGATGGCGCAGAGACATCCAAGGATGCCTGCCAGCAAACGTCCGCTGCGGGGGGGCAGTGGGGAGTTCATGGGGGTGGGGGGATGGAACAGCGTCAGCGGGGGAGCTGACGGGGAACATAAAAAGCCCCGGCTGCGCGAAATTCAAGAAGTCCGGAGTGATCCACGTGATCACGTGGGACTTTTGAGGGCTGAATCGGCCCCTTGGAGTGTCACTAAATCAAAGAAAGTGGATTATTAAGTGCAATAAAAAGCCCTTGTCGGGCTATCCATGTGGACAGGCGACAAGGGCGGGAGATATTTAAGGAATCTTAACTAAGCTGCCAAAGCGGTCGCGAATCAACGGCTGAGGATCGAATTCCAGTGTTCCAATTGGTCCTTCTGGCTTTCGAACAGCGTGGTCGCGTCGTCGTGGAAGGTGATCGACTTGATCTTGTCGCCCTTGGCGATCTTGTTGACCACGTCCTGGCCCTGGGTGACTTCGCCGAAGACCGCGTGCTTGCCGTCGAGGTGCGGTGTCGGGCCGTGAGTGATGAAGAACTGGCTGCCGTTGGTGTTCGGTCCGGCGTTGGCCATCGAGAAGATGCCGGCTTTGGAGTGCTTCAGGGTGCGGTCGATCTCGTCGGCAAACTTGTAGCCCGGGCCGCCGGAGCCGGTGCCGGTAGGGTCGCCGCCTTGGATCATGAAATTGGCGATCACCCGGTGGAAGGTGATGCCATCGTAGTAGCCGCGCTTGGCGAGGTTGAGGAAGTTCGCCGAGGTCACCGGGACCTTGGAGGCGAAGATGGTGGCGTCGATGTCGCCCTTGTCGGTGTGCAGCGTGATGCGGATGTCGGACATGGGCAGTAGAATCCAGAAGCGGGAGACAAGAGACCAGAAGGAAATTCCGGCGGTTCACTCGTCGTGGTGGAACCACAAAAGAACGACCAGCGCTAAACCGACGGTCCACGTCAGCCAGGCCCACGGGGTAAAGTAGGAATAGGCCATCAGTGCGAGGCCGATCGCGACCGGTTTCCAGCGGTCGAGCGAGCGCCCGTAGCGCCAGGCACCCAGGCCGATCATCCCGAAGATGAAGCCCGCGAGGAGATTGTAGGGCTCGAAGTTCAGCACGCCTGGAGATTCTCATGCTGCCGGGAAATGGCAATGCCGCGGAATCTTGGCGCGACAGGATCCGGTGGGGATGGTCAGATCCGGCGGATGAATCGACTGCTGATCTCCTTGCTCGCGATCCTGCTGGGAGGCTGTTCCAAGCCTTCGCCGGACGGGGCGATCCGCTGGGACGGCAAGTCTTGGAGGTTTCCCGGCGGAGAGGTGGTCACGGCAGGGTCCATGGGGGCTCGGGGCGACGGCGTGTTGGTCGTGGATCCGGAAGGGGGCGCGACCGTCGGAGCGTGCAGGGTGTGGCTGGACGGCTTGAAGGGGAGCGGGAGTCGGCTGCATTTCACGGGTGGCCCGGAATTGGCGATGCACCGCGACGCGTCGCCGGACAGTGTTGCGATGCTGATCGAGGTTTCGGGAGGGAAGCTACACCTGCTGGTCCAAGCGGCGGAATCGGAACCCGTGACGCTGGTGCCCGGGAGAGAGGCGGAGCAGATTGCCGGAGCGCTTGAAGGAGTGGAATCCGACGCCGGGGCTTGTGCCATCATGCTGCCCGATGACGCGGAGCCGCTAACAGCGGTGGTCGAAGCGCTGCGGCTGTCCCAGAGCGCTGGCGAACGTCCGGTGGGATTCGTGAGGACACCGGGTTTCTCGGTGTGGATGAAACTGAAGCAGGATCCTAACGTGAAGCGAGCAGGGTTGGATCGAGGCGAGGGCTTTCCGGTGAGAATCCGGGCGGACGGGGGATTGTTCGTGGGCACTCTGCCTGTGGATGAAGCGCAATTGACCGAATTGATCCGGGCCTTCACGGGGATCGAGCCCGATGGACATCTGCGCCTTCATGGCGGGAAGGACGCGGTATTTCGACACAGTCGGAAAGTCATCCGGGGGGCCGCCGCCGCAGGAATGAGCCGCGTGGTGTTCGTGACCCATCCGGAGGGCGAAGGTGACGATTGCGAGGAGTGCCGGAGGGTGTCGAAATCTGTGGCCATGGCAATCAATGCCTTAGTGAAAGGGATTATCGAGGCTCGCGAGTCAGACCTTGATAGGACCGTGCCCCGCCACGAGGAGAAGCCGGGGGATCTCCCACTCTTTGTCCAGCTGACTGCCGAAGGTGTTGTTCGTGCCCAAGGTCTGGATCAGACGACGGAAGAATTCGGGAAAAGCCTCGATTCGATGATCGAGCAAGGGCTGACGCCGGTGATTCAGTTGCACGTCGCGGGAGACCTGCCCCAGCCAAAAGTCATCGAGTTCCTGAACCTGTTATCCGGGCGCGGGATTCAGAACGTGACCTTCATGGACCTCAAATAGTGAAGGTCGCCGGGAGGCACGTCATCAGTTCGGCGGGAGATTCACCGGATTCCCGCAGCGAGCGGAGAGAAAGGGCATCGTGCCGTTTGGCGAGGCGGATGCCTTGGTCGTCGGTCACCAACTCGTGATGCAGATAAACCGGCTCCGGCAGGCCGAGCAGGGCCTGGAGCAAGCGGTGGACGTGGGTGGAGGAGAGGAGGTCCTCGCCGCGGGTGACGTGGGTGACTTGCTGGAAAGCATCGTCCACCACCACGGCGAGGTGATAGGAGGTGCCGATGTCCTTGCGGGCGAGGACGACGTCGCCGAGCAGGGCAGGATCGACCCGATGGTCCCCATGGCGCAGGTCGGTGAAGGCGAGTGGCCCGACGACGGATGCCGCAAGGATGGCATCGAGCCGCCATGCCGGTTGCGCGCCGGCAGCCAGGCGGGCCTCGCGTTCGTTGTGGGAAAGCCGGCGGCAAGTGCCGGGATAGAGTGCTCCTTCCGGGCCGTGGGGAGCTCCGGTCATGCGGGCGATTTCGTCCTCAATTTCCCGGCGGGTGCAGAAGCAGGGGTAGACGGCACCGAGCCGGCGGAGCTGCTCCAGAGCAGCCGCGTAAGCTTCCACCCGATCCGACTGGCGCAGTGCCGGGCCATCCCAATCGAGGCTCAGCCAGCGAAGATCGTCTTCGATCGCCCCGTAGAATTCCTCCCGCACACGGGTGTGGTCGATGTCCTCGAAGCGCAGGAGAAAGCGGCCCCCGGCCTGCCGCGCAAAGTCGTGGGCGACCTTCGCGGCATAGGCGTGGCCAAGGTGCAGACGACCGGTCGGGCTGGGGGCGAAGCGGGTGACGGGAAGGGGCATCGGATGATTTGCGAGTTTTTCCCTTAGCGCGCTGCCAAGCTGCGGCTATGGATACGGCGCTTCATGGCAAATACGAAAGACAAACGTGTGGTGATCGTGGGTGCCGGTCCGGGCGGTTTGACCGCCGGGATGATCCTGGCCAACAGGGGCTTCGACGTCACGATCGTGGAAAAACAGGACCGGGTGGGCGGGCGGAACGGCGAGCTGAAAGTCGGGGATTACTCGTTCGACACGGGTCCTACCTTCCTCCACCAGAAATTCACCCTTGACGAGGTGTTCCGGGAGGCCGGCCGCAAGTCCGAGGACTACCTCGACTTCGTTCTGCTTGATCCGATGACCCGGCTGACGTGGGACGGGGTCTCGCTGGAAACCACCTGTGACATCGAGCGGATGGCGACTCAGATCGGCCAAAGCTTCCCGGGCGATGACGAGGGCTACCGCCGGTTCATGGCGGACCACGAGGTCAAAATGCGGGCGATCTACCCCTGCCTCCAGCGGCCCTATCACGAGCTCAAGTCCTTTCTCAGCACCACGCTGATGAAGGCGTTGCCGTATGTGGCGACGGGCAAATCGGTGGTCGATGTGCTCGACCAGTATTTCAAGGACGACCGGCTGAAGCTCGCATTCACCTTTCAGGCGAAGTATCTCGGGATGTCGCCTTGGCGATGCCCGGCGCTTTTCAGCATCCTGTCCTACACCGAATACAAATTCGGGATTTACCATGTTCAGGGCGGGCTTTGCAAAATCTCCGATGCGATGGCGAAGGTCTTCTTGGAGCATGGCGGCAAGCTGCGGTTGGGCACCGGGGTCAAGGAGGTGATCTTCAACGGATCCGATGTGAAGGGTGTGAAACTCGACGATGGCGAGGTGCTGGAGTGCGACGACGCCATCATGAATGCCGACTACGCCCACGCGGTCACCTCGCTGATGAACGGCCGTTCGCAGCCGAAGGCGGATCTTGAGAAGAAGAAGTTCTCCTGCTCCACCTTCATGCTCTACCTCGGGCTCGATACGATTTATCGGGACGAGCCTCACCATCACATCATTTTCGCGGATGACTACCGGCAGAACGTCGATGACATCAGGGGCGAGCGGCATGTGTCGGACGACATGTCGGTTTACGTGAGGAATTCTTCGATCACCGACCCGTCCGTGGCACCGGCGGGCAAGTCGGGGCTTTACGTGCTGGTTCCGACGATCAACTGCCGCAACGGCTACGACTGGGACCGTCACAAGCAGGAATACCGCGACAAGATCCTCGACCGGATCGAGCAAAAGACCGGGATGAAGGATCTCCGGAGCCACATCGTCGAGGAGCGGATCCTGACGCCGGACGACTGGCGGGACGGGCTCGATATTTTCATGGGCGCAACCTTCAACCTCGCCCACACGCTGGACCAGATGCTCTACCTCCGGCCGCACAACCGGATGCAGGGCTATGACAATCTCTACCTGGTCGGGGGCGGTACCCACCCGGGCAGCGGGCTGCCGACGATCTACGAGAGCGGCCGGCTCTCCTCGAACCTGCTGTGCGACCGGCACGGCGTCGGCTACGACTGGGTGGATCTGACCTCGGGGTTGCTGGGATAAACGGAGGACGCTCGTTGGCTACGTTGTCGCGTGGGGATGCGCGCCCGGACGCCGGCGGTTTCTTCTTCAATCGCCCTTCGCGTTGTTTCCCGGTTGAAATCCGACTTCCGCCTCCGGTCCTCACTACGGACGAATCAAGGCAACGGCCTGGCCGAGCCGCTGGGACTCGAGCGCTGCGGCGAAAATCTCATGGCTCGCGAGGGCTTCCTCCGGGGTCGCGCAGCCGAAGCGGGATCCGAGGTTGCCGTCGCGTTCTTCGAGGTAGGCCGCCCACATCTGTTGGATCACGTCCGGGAAGCCGGGCTCGAAGATTCCGCCGGTGACCGTCTTGAATCCGGTGCCGAATCCCAGCTCGGTGCGTTTCCACCACTGCTCCTTGCCGCGCTCGAAGACGTGCAGGGTCTTCGGCTCCGCGGTGCTGAAGCGCACACCGCCGTCGCTGCCGAGGATCTCGAGGAACCAGGTGTTGGTCGCGCCCGGGGCGAGGCGTTTCATTTCGAGCCGCATCGGGACTTCCGCGCCGTCGTGGTCGAACCAGGTGTGGAGCATCGCGTTGTCCCAGGTGTCGCAGGCCGTCGTGCCGCCCTTGCCGTCGGGGCGGACCGGGTAGCCTTTCTGGAGCTGGGCGAAGAGCGACTTCGGCTTCCAGCCGAGGCGCAGCGGGACGTGGCAGGCGTGCATGCCGAGGTCGTTGAGCACTCCGCCCTCGCCGCAGATCGCACTCAGGCGCTTCCAGTTGGCGGGCTTGGCGGGATCGAGGTCGCTCGAATGATGGAAGCCGCTGGTGACTTCTAACAGCCGGCCGAGATTTCCGGAGCGGGCAAGATCAAAGGCGCGCAGCGCGCCGGGGAAGAAGGGCATCTCCGACGAGCAGCGGACGAAGCGGCCGGAGGCCTTGGCGGCATCGGCGATCCGGCGGGCGGCGGGAAGATCGATCCCGAAGGGCTTCTCGGCCAGCAGGTCCTTTCCGGCGGCGAGGACGTCGAGGTAGATGGTCTCGTGCAGGTGGTGGGGGACCGCGACATAGACGACCTCGATCTCCGGGTTGGCCAGAAGTTCGTGGTAGTCGGCGACCAGCTGGGTGCAGCCCGGGATGCGGGTGAACCACGAAAGGGTGTCCGAATTGAGATCGGCAACCGCGGTGAGGACCGGGCGGGCGGTTACATCTGTTAGAGCACACCAGCGGGCGAAGGCGCTGGCCATTTCGCGGCCCATGAGGCCGCCGCCGATGATGCCGACGGGAATGTTTTTCATGTGTGGGATTCGCGCCGGTAGGCCCGGGCGAGCAGGGTGACGGGTTGGATCAGTTCGACCGGCGAGCCGGCGTCCGCGAGGCCGCGGGCGAGCTGCAGGTGGCAGCCGGGATTGGCGGTGGCGAGGTGGCTCGCGCCGGTGGCCATCACGTGGCCAACCTTGCGCTCCATCAGCGCGGCGGAGGTCTCCGGCCGGGTGATGTTGTAAATGCCGGCACTGCCGCAGCACCACGAGGCTTCGGGCAATGAGACGGTGGTGACGCCGGGGATCCGGTCTAACAGCTCGCGCGGCTGGCGGACGACCTTCTGGCCGTGGGCGAGGTGGCAGGAGTCGTGGTAAGTGACAGTCAGCGGCGCGTCCTGTGGTGCGGCCATCGGCGGACGGCAGCCGGTTTCGATCAGCCACTCGTGGATGTCCCGCAGCTTGGAGTCCCAGAGCCGGGCGCGGGCGGCGTAGGCGGGGTCGCCGGCGAGTAGCTTGCCGTAGTGGCGGAGGTGCGAGCCGCAGCCGCCGGAGTTGGTGAGGATGGCGTCGAAGCGGTCGGGCGGGAGCAGGTCGATCAAGCGGCGGGCCAGTTCGCGGGCGGGTTCAAGCGCGCCGTTGTGGGCGTGGAGCGAGCCGCAGCAAGGTTGCAGCGGCGGGGTGTGGACCTCGCAGCCGTTGGCCAGCAGGACATCGGCGGTGTCGCGGTTGATGTCGGAAAAGACCAGGTCCTGGACGCAGCCGGTGAGCAGGGCGACGCGGTGCTTGGCGGGGACGGTCCGGCTTTCGAACGAGTCGATCAACTCGTCCGAAAAGGCCATGGCGATCCGCGGGGTCTGCGGCTCCAGAGCGCGCAGGTCCTTGGGGAGGAGGCGGGTCAGGCCGAAGCGCCGCGCCACGCGGTCGAGGCCGAATTTCTGATAGAGACGGAGCATTCGTCCCGCGAGACGGAGTGCCCGGGGACTCATGAAGAGCTGTTCGAGGGCGAACCAGCGCCAGAACGAGCGGGAAGGTGAATCGTTGAGCCCGCGGGTTTCGACTTCGGCGCGGGCGGTCTCGATCAGCGACGCGTAATCGACCCCGGCCGGGCAGGCGGTCTGGCAGGCCAGGCAGCCGAGGCAGTCGCCCATTTCCTGGGCGAAGATCGCACCCGGCTCCAACTCGCCGGCCGCCACCGCCTTCATCAGCGAGATCCGGCCGCGCGGGCTGCTGCGCTCGCGGCGGGTCAGGTCGTAGGTCGGGCAGACCGGCAGGCAGAGCCCGCAGTGGATGCACTGCTGGAGTTCTTCCCGGAGCTGCTGGAGGGTGTCGGCCATGACTCTAACAGTCGAAGATCTTGCCGGGGTTGAGCAGGTTGGCGGGATCGAGCGAGCGCTTGATCGTGCGCATCAGGCCGAGACTGGCGGGATCGAACTGGCGCGGCAGCCACGCCTTCTTCGCCAGGCCGACGCCGTGCTCGCCGGTGATGGTGCCGCCGAGCGCGAGGGTCTTGTCGACGATGGCATCGAGCGCCCGGTGGACGCGGCCCATTTCCTCCGTGTCGCGTTCGTCGGTGAGGAAGGTCGGGTGGAGGTTGCCGTCGCCCATGTGGCCGAAAGTGCCGACTTGCAGCCGGTGCGCCGCGGCGGTCTCGGCGATGAAGGCGACCATCTCCGCCAGCTTGTCGCGTGGCACGGTGACGTCCTCGAGGATGGTCGTCGGCCGGACCCGGGCGAGCGCGGTGAAGGCGTTGCGGCGGGCGGAGGATAGCGTGAGCGCCTCGGCATCGTCGCGGGCGCTGCGGATGTCGCGGGCACCGTGGGCCAGCGCGATTTTCTCCATCTCCGCGGCCTCGTCGGCGACCGCGGCGGGATGGCCGTCGGTCTCCATCAGCAGCAGCGCCTCGCAGTCGAGCGGCAGGCCGATCTTGGAAAAGTCCTCGACGCAGCGGATCGTCATGCGGTCGAGGAACTCCAGCGTGCAGGGGATGATCTTCGCGGCGATGATTGCCGACACGGTGCGCGCGGCGTCTTCCATCCGGTCGTAGCTCGCCAGCATCGTCCGCCGCGCGGCGGGGCGGGGGAGCAGCTTGAGGAGGACCTCGGTGATGATGCCCAGCGTGCCTTCCGAGCCGATGAAGAGGTCCTTCATCGAGTAGCCGGCGACGTCCTTGACGCAGGCGTTGCCGAGGCGGGTGACCGAGCCATCGGGCAGCACGACTTCGAGGCCCATCACGTAGTCGCGGGTGACGCCGTATTTCAATCCGCGCAAGCCGCCGGAGTTCTCAGCGACGTTGCCGCCGATCGTGCTGACGCGCATCGAGCCGGGATCGGGCGGGTAGAACAGGCCGTGCTTGCCCGCGGCGGCGTCGATGTCGGCGGTGATCGCGCCGGGCTGGGCGCGGAGTGTTAGATTGGCGGGATCGACCGAAAGGATTGCCTTCAAGTCGACCATGCAGATCACCAGGCAGCCGGGCACCGGCACGCTGCCGCCGCTGAGGCCGGTGCCGGCGCCGCGGGTGACGATCGGGACGCCCTGTCGGACCGCGGATTTCACGCAGGCGGCGACCTCGGCGGTGCTGCGCGGGAAGACGGCCGCGGCGGGCATCTGCCGGAGTTCGGCGGTGCCGTCGAAGCTGTAGGGGATGAGGTCGGTCGGATCGGACAGCACGCGGTCCGCGCCGCAGTGCTGCCGCAGGTCATCGAGGAGGTGGTTCATGCGGCGGGAAAGCGGGATTCGAGCGCGAGGCAATCGGCCACCGGAAGGAGCCCGGCGGAGGGCGAGGGATGGCGCAGGCAGGCGGCGGCGGTGCAGGTCGCGAGCTGCAAGCGGCGCTCCATCGGCCAGCCTTCGTGCAGGCCGTGGAGGTAGCCGGCGGCAAAGGCATCGCCGGCTCCGGTGGCACCCTTGCTGAAGTCGGCGGGGAGTTTCAAGGAGGGACGGACATAAGATGAACCGCTTTTTTCAACGGCCACCGCGCCGGCCGGGGAGTGGAGCACGACGGCTTCGTTCACGCCGAGATCGAGCAGGCGCGCGGCTGCTTCCGCGAGGCCGGGCAGGCTGCCGTCGAGCGGCTGGTCGAGCAGCAAGCCGGCTTCGATCTCGTTGCCGAAGAGGTGGTCGGCCTGCGGCAGCGCGGCGAGCACGAGCTCGCGGAAACCGGGGCGTCCGGCGCTGACCATGTCGACGCTGGTGACCAGTCCCGCCGCACGGGCGCGGGCGAGAACCGAGGCGGCGGCGGTGCTTCCGTCCGCATCGAAGCGGTCGAGCCGGTCGAGCAGCATCAGGTAGGCGTAGTGGAAGAGCCTCGCGCTGCTGTTCGAGAAATCGAAGTGAGCGGGTTCTAACAGCGCGTTGGCCCCCGGCTGGTGGAAAAAGGTGCGGCGGCCGGTGGACTCGACCGAGAAGACATCGGTGTAGGATGTCGCGGCCTCGTTCGTGACGTGAAGTTGGGCGATATCGATGCCGCACGCCGCGAGGTCGTCCTGGATCCAGCGGCCGTTCTCGTCGTCACCGACCATCCCGATCGCCGCGAGCGGATAGGTCGCACCCATCGCGGCGAGGTCCTTGAGCACGTTGTAGGGCCCGCCGCCATTGGTGCGGGATTGCGACGAGACGAAAGCGAGCCGGTCCTGCTCGGGGTAGTGGTCGACCAGCTTCAACTGGTCGACGATGAAGTTCCCGCCGGCCAGCAGTCCCGAACGCTCCGGCTTCATCATGGCACGAGATGCTGCAGCGCTTCCTCGACCCCGATGTTCTCGTGAACCATCGCCATTAGCGCGCGGGTGATGCCGCGCGGGTTGGCGTGCTGGATGACGTTGCGGCCGTAGACGATGCCCGCGACGCCTTGATCGAGCAGAACCCGGGTGCGCTCGAGGATCTCGCGGTCGCCGACCTTGCCGCCACCGCGGACCAGGATCGGGACGTCGCCGGCGATGCGGACGACCTGGTGGTAGTCGGCGGGGTCGGTGGTCGGGTCGGCCTTGATCACGTCCGCGCCAAGCTCGACGGCCTGCCGGACGAGGTGGGCGATCTTGGTCAGGTCGCCGTCGACCATGTAGCCGCCGGCCTCGTGGTTCGGGCGGAAGCACAGCGGCTCGACCATCATCGGCATGCCGTAGTAGTCGGCCTGGGGTTTCAGGCGGAGGATGTTCTCGACGCACTGCGCGTGGACTTCCGGCGAGCCGGGGATCTGGAAGAGGTTCACGCAGACGCAGGCGGCGTCATGGCGAACGGCTTGCAGCATGGTGTCCTCGATCATCAGGCTGAAGGCGGTCGACGGAAGCTCGCTACCGTAAACGTTGGCGACGTCGGTACGCAGGACCAGCGAGGGCTTGTGGCGGCCGGGGATAGCCTGCAAGTGGCGGGCTTGGCCGACGGTGAGCTGGATCGCGTCCGGGCCGGCGTCGACCAGGATGCGGATGGCTTCGCGGATGTCCTCGATGCCGCCGAGGAATCCGGGCTGGTTGAAGAAGCCGTGGTCGACCGCGACGTCGAAACAGCGGCCGGAGGCGGGATTGAAGAGGCGGTTGAGGCGAAAGGATTTCATGAGGAGATGGGAATCGGTTAGGCTCCGAGCAGGTGGCGGACGATGTAACGTTCGAGGGCTTCGTAGTCGCGGGCCTCGCGGTATTGGGTGACCCGCGACGGGTCCATGGAACGATATTTTTCGACCAGCAACAGGAAGAACTCCCGGCTGTTCGCGAGGTGGGCGGTGACTGGCGACCCGGCCTGGGTGCGCATCGCTTTCACGTCGAGCCCGATGAACTCGCCGCGGCGGCCGTAGCCGGCTTCCTCGAGGACGCGGACCTGGTTGAAGGCGACGCGCAGGTTGGCCGAGCCGAAGTTCTTGTCCTGATCGTACTTGAGGCCGTTCTGGTCGTTGAGGTGGACGCTGCCGAGCTTGTCGTGGGCGAGGGCGAATGCCATCTCGTCGCTGGGATCGAGGCCGGCTAGCAGGGCGTGGGCGCTTTCGATCAGGCCTTTGACGCGGCTCGGATCCTTCGAGGCATAGGCGAGCGCGATGGCGTGGCCGATGGTCGGCACGTAGGCCTGGTCGGTGGGCTCGTTCGGCTTGGGCTCGATCCAGATCTCGATCTCCGGGTCGTAGGAAAGCATCGCGTCGAGCGTCTCTAACAGCCGCTGGTAAGCCAGCCGCGCGTCCTTGGCCTCGCGGATGTAGGTGCCTTCGCGGGACAGCCAGAGGACAATCGCCTTGCAGCCGATGGCGCGGGCGATGTCGATGCACTTCTTCGTCCGGTCCCAGGCATAGGCGCGGTCGCTGGCGCTGTTTGAGGTGTAGCCGCCATCGACGGTGCGGGGATCGAACCAAAGCCGCGGCGCCACGAACTCCGGGGTGAGGCCCTGGTTGGCGAGCATCGCCTTCACCTCCGCGGCCTTCTTTAGCATCTGGTCGGGCGCCAAGTCGTCGAGACCGGGGACCACGTCGTCGTCGTGGAACTGCACGCCTTCGAAGCCGAGCGGCCGGTAGAGCGCGAACTTCTCCTCATGCGGGAACGCGGGCCGGACCTCGGGGCCGAAGGGGTCCGCACCCTCGCTGATGTTCCAAGGGCCAAAGGAGAACTTGTAGTCGACGGGCGGGTTCATGATCCCCGATTGCAGCAGATCCGGAGATTTCATGCTACGCGGGGCGGATCAATCGTTGGCACTATTGTCTCGCAGGTGATCAATGATTTGCCGAATCCGGAAAAGAAAAGTATCAGGCGGCATGCAGCGCGAGACGATCAACATTCCGGCGGGTCAATCGTTCCGGCTGATCCGTTGGCGATCATCGGTGAAGGAGGTCGAGAGCCTGCTGGCGGATGGCGGCAGTCGGCCGCTGAAGGGCGAGGGGAACCACTGGCACTATCACCCGGAGATGGAACTCACGCTTTTTACGAAGGGGCATGGCGATCGCTTCACCGGTGATCACATCGGGCAGTTTGAGGAAGGCGACCTAGTCCTGTTAGGCGGGATGCTGCCGCACCATTGGCATGCGGCGGGCAAGACGTCGGGACTTTCCTTGCAGTGGCATTTTCCCGCGGATCATCTGCTGTGGCAGTTACCGGAAGCGAGTGCTTTGCGCGGGCTTTTTCAACGGGCGGGCGGCGGGTTGCGGCTGACGGGGGCGGTTCAAGGCCGGATCGCCGGGATGATGGAAGAGCTTGCGGAGTTGAAGGGACTGGCGCGATTCGGGCGCTTCGTCGAACTGCTGGCGGAGCTTGAGGCCGCACCGGAGGGCGAGCTCGAAACGCTGGCCAGCCGGTCCTTTTTACCGCCGGCGGACGCGACCTATCAGGAATCGATGAGCCGGGTGCTGCGGCATCTGGTCCGGAATTTCCGCGAGGAGATCCGGTTGGCCGAGGTGCTCAAGATCGCGGGCCTCACCAAGCCGACCTTTTCCCGCCAGTTCCGCCGCCACACCGGTCGCAGCCTGAGCGACTTCCTGATCGGGATCCGGCTGCAAGCGGCGTGTCGCGAGCTTTCGACGACTTCGCGCGGCGTGCTGGACGTGGCGCTGGGCTGCGGCTTCACGCAGGTCTCGTTTTTCAACCGAGCCTTCCGACGGGCGATGGATTGCAGTCCATCGGAATACCGGGCGCGGGGTGCGTCACGATAGCGCGGTCGGATCACCGGTTTGGAAGGCTCCTTCTGTTAGAACCGCCCGATCCGGTTCAGGACGAATTTGAAGTGAGTTTCCGGAACCCGTCAGCACCGCGATCGCGCTCCATGAAGCAAGTTTCAGGACGCGGGTGAAATGACCATTATCAGCGAGTTCAGGCGATGCTTCAGGAATGAAGTCCTAGGAGGGAACGGGGCCGCCGATGGTTACCAACGGCGACCCCGTCCGATTCCGGAGAAAACCCATTAACTCCGAAAAGTGTAAAGTGATGACCCCTATGGGCTCGTCGTCTGATATTCTGCCGACTGCAGCCGGGTTGCCGGGGGTTTTGGACGACCGGCAGGATTTCGATGGCGGGGTATGGGTCTTGCTCGGGTATCCTCAAGCCGGACGGAGACCTGTCTCCAGCTTTTGAGTTATATCCTAGCGCCGCGAGGGTGTCACTCTTCGGCGGAACGAGTAAAGGGGATAGTGCTGCTCAAACGCGCCAAAGAGAATGACTTTTGCGCCAATGGTATTGCCACTGCTTCGATCCGTTCAGGTGACCCTATTCATGAAAGTCCCGGCTCGGCGCCGAATCAATTCTCGACGCCGAAACCGGTGGGACAAGCTCAAGGAGTCCCGGTCACATGGAGACGGGTGAAGAGCTTGCCGCCCACCGCGAGGGTGCGGCGGATCTTCACCGCCACCTTGTCGATGCCCGCCGCGTGGAAGTCGTCGGAAATCGTGATCACGATGTCCGGTCCGGCGGTGGCATCGGTCCAACCCGCGAGCGCGCTGCCGTACTGCACCTTCATGGAGGTGTTGGCGTCAGTGGCCGCGGCGTCGCTTCGGCGGTAGTTGAAGATGAAGTAGTCCGCATCGCTGGTGTTGTCCAAGGTCGGGAGGAGCGAGGTTGCGTGGACATTCGGATCGGCCGCGCCGAGGATCCAAGCCAAGCCGTTGTCCACGCCGTCGTTATTGGAGTCGGCTTCGAAGTCGGCGCAAGCGGACCAAGCGGTGTAGGGATTGGTCGCGACCTGGTTGAGTTGGAGCTGGTTGCCGATGACCTTCAGTTCGTAGCCGGCGACCGGGCTGGCGAGGGCTGGAGTGCCGGTGAAGGATTGGGCGGTGAGCAGGACGTGGCTCTGGGCGCTTGGCGTGCCGGATACGGAAACAAGGCCGGTGGCAAAATTCACCGCCGCGCTGGCGGCGGTGACGGGCGATCCGATGACGAGGCCGAGCGAGCTGTTGGAAGCGAAGGTGATCGCCGTGGTGGCCTGGACGGGACCGGTGATGATCAGGCTGCCGCCGGTAATGGCGGTGGCACCGGTGTAGGTGTTGGAGTTGGTCAGGGTGATGGTGCCGGTGCCCGTCTTGGTGAGGGCGAGGGTGCCGGTGCCGGTGTTGGTGCGGTTGGCGATGACGCCCAGATAGTTTCCGCCGGTGGCGTTGCCGTTGCCGATGGTGAGGGTTCGGGCGGCATTGCCGTTGTTGGCGATGGTGCCTCCGGTGCCCGAGAGATTGCCGACGGAAACGGTCTGGTCGTTGAGGTTGAGGATGCCGCCATTGACGGTGAGCGGACCACTGGTCGCGCCGAGGGCGGTGGCGTTGCCGAGTTGAAGCGTGCCTGCCTGAACGGTGTTGCCGCCGTTGTAGGTATTCGCGGCGTTGAGGTTGAGTCGGCCCGGGCCGGTCTTGATCAGGCCCGCGACCATGCTCGTGGAGCTGTTACGGATGACTCCGGTAATGGTGGCCGATGCCGTGCCGGACACACCGCTGAAAACCTGGATGCTGCGGTTTGCGCCGTTGAGATCGATTCGATTCTGGAAGGTTACGGACGAATTGCCCTGGGAGGCCGTGGTTTGGAAAACCAAAACGGAGGGATTGAAGAACGCACTGCCCCAGACCGCGTCGTTTGCGGCAAGGCTGGCGTTGTTGCCTATAATGACGTTGATGCCGGTATTGCCATTGCAACTGAAGCCGCTTTCGCCACCGGTCAGCTGCATCTGACCGACACTGGAGCCGAGCGGGCGTGTGATGTTCGTGGTCCAGTAACTTTCGATGACGCCGCCGTTGAGGGTCAGATTGCCTGAGCCGATGTTGAAGTTGGAGACCATGGTGACTCCGGCGTTGAGCGTGGTGGTTCCCGAATAAGTGTGGGCCGGGATGGTTCCTCCAGCGCCGAGGATGAGGCGTCCCGCGCCATTCATGATCAGCCCGCCGTTTCCTGTGATGACATTGGTGCTGGCGCTCATGGTGACGGTTCCGGGAACACTGATGGTCAGAGCGTGGCCGTTGTTGTTGATGCCGCCGTTGACGGTGAGCGCGCCGGTGGAGGTGCCGCCCCAGGTTTGTGGGGCTGTTAGATTGAGCGCGGTGGAGAGGGAGACGGCTCCTGCGGTGGAGTTGTTGGTGAAGCCGTCCCTGACGGTGATCACGCCGCCGCCGGAGATCGAGTAGGTGCCGCTGAAGGCGTTGAAGGTGAGTGAACCGACGGTGGTGTTGGCTCCGAGGGTAATGGCGCCGCCGCTGCCGTTGACGCCGAAGACGGGGGACGCGCCGGAGATCCAGGAGGTGTTGGAGGTTCCATCGCGCCATTGGTTGGCATTGAGCCAGGTGCCCGCGCCGTCGGTTCGATTCGAACCGGTGCCGTTTGCGTCCCAGAGGAGATCCGCTCCGATTTTCACGATCGTCGTGACGGTGGTGCTGTTGCCCAGCGAGTCGGTGACGCGGAGCTTGATGGTGTTGAATCCGCTGACCATGCCCCAGGTGCTGGTGAGCACGGTGTCGGGAATCGCGGAAGGAGTGGCTCCGGTGGCGTCGTCGAAGGTGTTGTTGTTATTGAGGTCCCACGAGTAACCGGCGGAGTCGAGCGTCGCGCCGGTGGAGGGAATGCCGCTGGCAACAAGTGAAAGCGAGGTGCCCGTGGGGACGACGTAGGGACCGCCGGTGTTGACGATGGGGTTGGCGAGCACGGTGGAGAAACTCCAGCTTGTGTCGTCGGTGATGCCGATGAAGGGGTTGTTGGAAGCATCCGCGACCGCACCGTTTGAAATCTGGATGGCGTATGTCTTCTCGTAAAGCAGGTCGGTGGGCGGATTGAGGGTGAGGGCGCTTCCGGAAACGGCGAGGGCGGCGTTGCCGATGTTGAAAACGGTTTCGGTGGCGTCGGTGAGGTTCTTGAGGGTGACGGTGCCGCTGCCGGCGATGATCGGTTCGTCAAAGGTGACGACGAGGTTGCCGGCAAGGTTGGAGACGACGGAATCGTCCGCTGGATTCAAGGTCGCGATTTGCGGTGGTGTCAGGTCGGGCAGGTTGCCGGTGTTGGCGATGGCGGTCGCGGAGAAGGCTGTTTCGTTGAAATTCGCGCTCTTGTCGCGGGCTTTGACGCGGTAGGTGTATGGGGTGGCGGGAGAGAGATTGGTCTCGGTGTAAACCGGGCTGCTCTGCCAGCCGCTGTTGGTGCTGTTGGTGGTGTTCTCAAACCAATATTCCGCGCCGTTGATGTCGGTGGCCGTGGTGGCGGTCATGGTGATGGTTTCCAAATCCACGGTGGCTGGAGGCGTGGCGAAAGTCATCGGTGTGGGTGACGGCACCGTGATGTCACCGGAGGCGGTGGGCGTGGCGCTCAGGGCGGCGGACGGGACGGTGGGCACCTCCGCAGGTCCGCTACGGGCGGAAACCCGGTAGGTGTAGGTCAGTCCGGTGGTGAGGCCGGTGTCTTGATAGGACGGGCTGGCCTGCCAGGCGCTGTCATCGCCACCGGGGTTTCCGGAGGTTTCCTCAAAGAGGTATTCGATGGGGCCGGTGCCTCCGACCGCGGTGGTGGCCGTCATGCCGACGGTGGTGGAATTGACGACGCTTGGCACGATGGCGAAGGTCATCGGATCCGGCGTGAGGGCGCCAGGATAGTAGAGCGCGATGAGTTCATCGATGCGGGCGCGGATTTCGGTGGCGCTGGTTTCGACGTAGATGCTGCCGTTGGGGCGGACGTTGGGATTGTTGCTGCCGTCGGCATCCAGGGTCTCATCCCACTGCATGGCATGGTCGGTTTCCTCCCAATAGCCCGCGACGGTGGGTTGCCTGCCCCACCAATTCAGGCAGAAGGTGCGGAAGGCGGCGTTGTTGGCCGGGACGATGGATTTGTAATGAAGGAGTTTGTTCTTGATGGCGGGGTCCGGCAGGAGGTTCTCGGCTGCAAGGGCGGCGGCGAGGGCTGAGGGATTCTGCGGATGGATACCCCAGAAGTGGAAGAGCGGGCGGATGTCCTTGCCGACGGCGCGGGAGAGGCGCAGGAGGTAGTCGTCGGTGCCCTTGCCGTAGGAGACGTTGTTGGCATCATCGAGCATGAAGGACCGCCAATAGGCATCGAGTTTCTCCCAGCCTGCGTTGGGGTTGGAGGGAGTGGCGTAGATGCGTGCGATGTCCATCCACTTGGCGTGGCCCTTGTGCTGGTAGTCCTTCTCCCCGTCCTGCATCGGGATTTCATTGGGCGAGAAGCTGAAGACGCACATCCAGGCGATGGCCGTGGTGTCCACGGTGATGAAAGGTCTGCCGCTGCCGAAGGAGCCGTTCTGGGCTTCATCGATGGTTTTCCCAAACCCGCGACAGAGCATGGCGGGCTGGAGCAGGTTGACGTTGGATTCGCTCTCGCCGCCGAATTTAGGGAATCCGTAGGCGTGGCCCTGTTCGTGGAACTCGATGTTGGCGGCAGTGAGCGTGGTGGCGGGGCCCCGGACGAGATAGTTGCCGGCGTAGCCCGCGGGGCTGACCTCGGAGTTCACGTTCGAGGTGACGTTGACGGCGGGGTAGCCGGGGGCGTGGACGGACGAGCGGAGGATGACATCGGTCTGGCAGTACATGGTTTCCTTGCCGCGGTTGCGGTTGAAGCCCATGAGGTCGTTGATGGCGTCCATGGCCTTGTCCCAATCGACCATGAGCTGGGTCGCCTGGGCGCCGGTCATGTTGTAGATCCACTTGCGCGGCACCTGGAACATGAACTTGTCCGACTGGAAGTCCGCCCATGGCGCGGGGTGGGTTCGCTCGGTGGTCCACTCGGTGGCGGTGGTCTGGTGGAAGGATTTTGCGGAGAAATAGGGCGCGCGGACACCACCGGTGACGGTGACGGTGCCGACTCCGGCACTGGCCCCGAAGGGCACCTCGATGTAGATGCCTCCGCCGTAGGGGCTGGCGATCTTGATGGTGGTGGAGGTGATCGGGTAGAGGCGGGTGGCGCGCTCGAGGCGGTTGACCGGTCGGCGGTAGGTGAGATCCCAGGAATGGGCGCCGACACGGATCTTGTAGCCTGCGTTCACGAATGAGGCGGGCACGGTGACGGTGGCGATGGTGCCGGGGGCGAGGTAGGTGCCGGTGGGTTTGCGGGCGGCAACGGTCCACATCTGGGTATTGCGGCCGAAGGTGGCGGGGAAGCTGCCGTTGACGGGAACGGTGTGGGTGTCGGCCGGGTTGGCGGGAGGCGAGCAGGGGCCTGGGAAGCTGGTGTGGCTGCCGAACTTGTAGTTGGTGAGCGTGGACTCGTATTTGGCGAGATTCTCACCGGTGTAGATCAGGTCCATCGCGTGCTGCATCACCGTGTAGATGACCCAGTGGTAATTTTCCGGGTTGACGGCGTTCTTGGCGGTGCCGGTGGTGACGTTGCGGTCGAAGCTGGTGGCGTTGTTGGCGAATCCGCTGACAAACAAGGGGCCTTTGGCGGTGTCGTAGGTGGAGATCAGATCGAACACCGCGTTGACGATGGTGGTGTTTTCCGCAAAGCGCTGGCGATTGTTGTCGATCGTGGTCTTGTGCGCGGAGATCTGGGGTCCGGTGAGCGGGACGGTATTGAGAACGTGGGCCTTGATCGCGGCGATGGCGGAAAGCAGCGGGTCGGCCGCGATGGTGGTGAAGTTCCAGGTGGTGTCGTCGGTGATCGCGGGGATGGGCGCGGCGGCATCGCCCAGGAACACACCGGCATCCATGCGGATGGCATAGTTCTTGTTCCAAGCGAGCAAGCCGCCGGGGCTGATCCTGACGGCGTTCTGATCGTAGGTGAGGCGGCTGTCGTTGGGGGCGAGCGTGGTATCGATGTTATCGGTGAGGTTCCGGAAGGTGAGGCTGCCGGTTCCGGGTGTGACGTTCTGGCTGAAGGTCATGACGATTTCCCGGGAGGCATAGGCGTCGGTGGCATTGTCCGCAGGGCTGGGCGAGACGAGCGAGAAGACGGGGTCGAGCGGACGCTCGATGTCGAGGTGGAAGGTGCGGTCGGAAGCGATGGCGGAGGAGATGGCGGTAGTGCCGATGCCATTGGTGCCGGAGGTGTAGCTCGTGCCACCCGCGTAGTCGTCACCGGTGACGTTGATGTAGGGGATGCCGGTCTGCCAGCCGCTGGTGGAACTGGTCATGCCGACATCGATGCCGTAGGTGGTGTAGGGTTCGAGAATGACGGGCGTGGTGAAGGTCCAGGTCATGTATTGGCCGCTGGTCCAGGAGAAGCTCTGGGTGGCGGTCTCGGAATGGACTTGGGCGAAAACGGTGCCGGTGAGCTTGCCGACGCGCAGGGTGTAGTTCTTGGTGGGAGCCGCGCCGTTCCCTTCGCTGACCTGATAGGTAATGGACTTGAGCCGCAACGCCGCGCCGCCGGTGGTGATGGACTGGCCCCTCGCGGCACCATCGGATCCGGTGAACCATTTGTCCGTGCTCGAGACGTCGCCGTAGTTGGCAATGTCTTCGCCATTGACGGCGGGCGCGGTGGAGCTGGCGGACATGGTCGCGGCCCCGGCGGAAGACGCGAGGGCAAAGGCGGTGGCCAGGATCCGGAAGGCAGATTCGAGGTGGGTTTTCATCAGGTGGCGCGGTTTGGGGAAATGCCCCGGTTCGGGGCTTCGGCAAGGTTGGATGATCGGGTGTGCGGGGGGCTTTCTTGCCAAGGCCGCCGCCTCGATTGCGGCGGGCTGCCTTGGTGATGGGAGATCCGGGTGGGAGTGGATCAGTTCTGGGTCACGTTGACATCGACAAACAGCCTGGTGGCTGCGGTGCCCGTGATGGAGGCGGTGACGGTGGTGACGCCGGCGCTGGTGACGGCGTTGAAGTTCACCGTCGTCCCATCGCCATCGGTCTGGCCGCCGTTGCGGAAGGTCGCGAGGTCCTTCGACCAGCGGTATGCCGCCGTGACGCCGGTGGCCGGTTTGGCATTCTGCGGATGGGTGAAGGTGAAGGTGAAGGTGTTGCCGGTTGAGGCGCCTGCGATCAGACCGGCCGCCCCCACGCCCGGATTGGTGCCGAAGAAATACTCCGCCCCATTGTCGATGCCGTCGCCGTCGGCGTCCTGATCGAAGCCGGTAAGGTTGGAGGGCACGGAAGGGAAGCCGGCGATCCAGGTGGCGTACGTGTTGCCGCCGGTGGCTGCCTGCAGATCGATCATCGCGCGACCAAGAGCCTCGCCGGTGAGCATGTAGGTCTCGGCGTTGTTGTTGTAGTGGTGGCCCTGGCTGCCGGGGGACTCGGAGAGTTCCCGCCAGAAGCTGCGGGTTTCGATGGTTTTCACCTTGTTGGCCGGATTGCTGACGGCGAGCTGGGCGTTGGCGACCTGAAGGCCATCGCCCGCGAGCGTCCAGCCGCCGAAGCCGATGGTTCCGAGAACAAAGGGTGCGTTCGCGGCGATCTTGCCAGGGTAGCGGTTGCCGTAATAGGTGCGCAAGGAGCTGATGAGGTTGAGCATGCCGGACTGGTAACGGGTCGCGGAAGGCTGGCCCTGATCCTTGTGACCTTGCCACCAGACGAAACCGGCGATCTCGAAGCCCTGGGTGGCCCATTGGGGATATTGGGCGGCGAAGCCATCCAACACATCGACCACGTTGGTGATCGAATAGGCGTTCCAGTAGGTGGTCCACTGTGCGCCGAGCACGGGTTCCGAGGCCGCACTGGAAGTGTGGGAGAGTTTGCAGATGTAAACCTGGCCGTTACGGGTCACCTGGGAGCCGAGGCCTTTCTCAGGATCATACACGTAGGCGATCCCCGAGTTCCAGGCGACCGCGCCGAAGTCGTTCTCGGCCTTGAAGAAGTCGTCATACTGTTTGCCGGCATGCCAGATGGAGGGAGCTGGGCCGCCGGTGGTGGTGAGCCATCGGTCCGGCGACTGTCCATAGCCTGCGTAGGTGTAACCGTCGGTATGAATGTAAGGGGGGCTGCCGGGCGGGAGGATGTCCCAGCTCAGGCTGCGGTTGCCTTCCGAGGATTTGAGGAGCAGAACCGGCTCGTCGTGATGGTAACCCATGACGTGGCCGAAGCCCAGTTCGGGTCCCATTTGACCGGAGTTCGCGCCTTGGCCCGGGGCGAGCTGGGCGTTGCCGATGGCGGTTACCACGCCGCGATAACGGACGTCGCTGCGGGTGTTGTAGGCGTTGGAGGCGTTGACGAGATGGGGGAATTTGCCTTCGGTCTTGGCGATCGTGTCGAGCGATCCCGCGCCACCGGCGACATAACCGATTCCTACCATGTTGGACTGGCCGGACATGATGTAAACCTTGACGGGTTTGTTGGTGGCCCCGGTGGAGGAGTCCGGATCGGGAAGCGGGTAGGGAATGTTGGGCTTGAGATTCGCGTCGTTCGGGCTGTTGGGCAATGCACCGAGAGCCGGGTTCTTGTCGATGATGGCGACCTCATACCAGTCGCCGGCACCGTCGCCGTCGGTGTCCGGCAGATTCGGATTGGTGCCGGTATTGCTTCTGCCGACAAGGGTGCTGGTGCCGGTTTCGACGTTGTCTCTCAAGCTGTCGCCGTCGGTGTCCACTTTCAGCGGGTTGCTGCCCGTGTCGGTCGGGCCGGCCCAGGTCCCGGTGTTCGTTTCGTAGCCGTCGCGGATGGTGTCGCCGTCGGTATCGAAGACCAGGGGCTTGGTGCCGGTGTTGGTGGAGCTGATCCAGGTGCCGGTGTTGGTCTCCCAGCCGTCCTTGAATCCATCTCCGTCGGTGTCGGAGAGATTGGGATTGGTGCCTGCGAGGTATTCCTGAAGGTTGGTGGAGTCGTCGGTGTCGAGGTCGTCGCCCGGATTGAAGCCCGTTGGGGAAGGCGGAGTGGTGTTCGCCAGTTCGTAGCTGTCAGGGATCCCGTCGAGGTCCGAATCGATGGTGAATTCGAGATTGTTTCCGTTGATCTGGAGCGCGCCGGTGATGGAGCCGATGGAGCCGATGCGATTGGCCGGGTCCAGGGTGCCGGTGATGCCGCCGCTGGTGGAAATGAGGATGTAGGTGCTGGCGGTCATGCCGCCGAGGTCGGTGAAGACGAAGTCGTTGAGTCCGAGCAGGCCGGTGCCGATCTGGGCGGTGCCGGTGACCGCGATCCTGTCGCTGGCGGCGGGCGAACCCATCTGGAAGTTGAGTTTGCCGGAGCCGTTGGCCATTCCGGAAAGGTTGAGGATGCCGGCGACGGCGAGGGTGCCGACGGAGGTGTGGCCGGGGGCGAGGCTTCCCGCTGCCTGGACCGTGAGGGTTTTGGCCGCCTGGAGCGTGACCGGTCCGTTGCCGGCGAGCGTGCCGCCCGACACGGTGAAATTCTGGTCGCCGGTGGCGATGGCCGCGTTGGCAACGAGGGTGCCCGCGCTGACGGTCCAGGCGTTTTTCTGGGAGGAGAAACCGTTGATCAGCCAGGTGCCCGCGCCGGTTTTCTGAACGGTGAGGACTTCCGACAAGGAGGCAAGGTCTGCAGCGGCGAGGGAGTTGTCGCCGGTGTTGCCGCCGGTGAGGATGAGGGTTTTGGCTCCTGCGGCGGCGGTGAGGGATGAGGTGAGGATCAACGGGCCGGTGCCGGAGGCATCGATGGTCGCGCCGCCGGTGGAACCGGACAGGTTGACGACACGGTCGGTGCTGTGACCGCTGCCGGTGTAGCTGATGGTT